>CEVR01172834.1_pt1 | contig 30162 bp, 23 predicted proteins | sample 356541 | NCBI WGS metagenome assembly CEVR01 (sample SAMEA2623734, study PRJEB7988) | marine metagenome | isolation source: saline water (ENVO:00002010), including
TCGAGAATCTCCATCTTCAAGATTACATACTTTTAAGACTAAAGACTGCTCATTATCTTTTCTAGAAAAGGTAGTTGTATTATCAATATTTTGCTCAATACCAGGAGGTAAAACATAATTAATTGGAAATCGTTGAGAATTCTCTTCAACATTTACTGAAGATACATCAAATAAAGTTTCATCATCAATATCATTAGGTATATATTCTCCACCTTGAGTTAAATCTAAATCATATCTTCTCCACTCTCCTCTTACTAACTCTAACGTAGCAAAACGACAAATAATTGGTTTCGAAAAATCAGATAACACCATTCTCATAAATCGAATAGATTTGAAATCTTGAATACTACCAATTACCTTTTCTGGGTTATATACCGGGACTCTAAATTGATACCACTTTATAGCTCTATCTTCGCCATTCTTAGTTGTAACTGTAGTTTCCAAGACATCCGAAATATATGGATTACTAATATTCATACTTTGGGGAGAAAGTCTAACTTTATATTGAAAATAACTTTCCGATTCTCCTAATGTATTATCTCTATTAATATCTTCTGAATTTGGGATGGAGGTAGCTGAAGTAGAATACGATTCTATTGATTGTTCGGTAGTAGCTGAGTTACCATCAGGACTATTATAATTTTTATATCTATCTAATAAGTTCATTTCAACATTGTCAAAGTCAGTACCCATATAATAATGGAAGTTATCACCTGATGGGTCGTTAACAGCATTTTCATATGCAACAGAAGAAGTTCCTAAAGCCGGGTTGTCTGCAATCGCTTGAATATAATTCTCCTCAAAAAACAACCTCTCATCTACATCTCGTAAACCATCTAAACCGACATCTTGATATTCCCTTGCTAAAGGATCATTATCAAAAGCATCAACAATAGAGTAAGAAGTAGGAACTCTACCCCAAACGGTGGTATCCACATCTACAATGGTAGAATTTATTGGTAATCCATTTTCAAAACTTTTATAACCATCTTTTAAAACATCTTCTGAAACATTCCCTAATTGAATATATAAATCTCCTCCTGAATGAGTAATATCTCCATCTTCTGAGTTAAATGGATCCATCATCCAGAATTCAACAAATTCAATATTAGCTGCCTCAAAATCATTTGTTTCAATTTTTCTCATTATTCCTGCCCAATTTTTATGAGGATTCATAAGAGTTCCATCAGAATATAATCCATTTACTGTATAATTATATGGGCCTCTCTCTTCTGGATAATATGCCAAATCTAATATGGACATATTTGTAATCTGGGATCCATATTGAGGGTCTTTATTAGGAAAAACCTCTTTTTCTAGAATTTCTCTTGTATAATGATAAGATTGTTGTGGAACTTGAGAGTTATTTGGAGCTATAATATTATTATTTACTCCTGGAGGCGTATTTGATGTAGATCTAAAAAATACTGAAGGGTCAATTGTGTACCACGATAATTTTGCTCTTCTGAACCCTAAAGTTAAATCGTTATTTAAACTTGCATTCTCAAAAATATCATTTTGCCCTTGTGGAATCGAAGCTAAATTCCAAGACCTTACATTTTTAATATCTATAGAACTTCGACTTGCCTCGAAATCATCAATATAAGATGTTCCTCCTTCTCCATTATCAATCCTTCTATGGTGACCTGGGATAAGTTTTGCAATTTCTGCAGTTGCTATAATTCTTGACTTAGACTTTGTTTCTAGGAATGGTAATTTGTCTACCATCCTTGTTATAAACAAAGACTCTGTTTGGTAGGTTCCGTCTAGCCCTAGAATAGTATTGGAGATTGGCTCGTCTCCTGCATTAATTTTATTTACATAAGGAGATTCTGATAATTTTAATAAAGTACCTCCAATAATAAAATCTTTATTTATCTCATAATCTGTATGAAAACCTATTAACGTTTTATCCTGAATTCCAAACATTGCATTATTCTCTAATGAAATCTTAATTGGAATCCCAGAATTTAAAATTCCTTCATCAATTATTGTAACTCTTCCGAGCATATAGTCTACCGTATAGTGCTGATTTTCAACTAATTTTTGAGACCCTGCTGTAACTGTTACTGAACCTTCGGGAACATTCATAGCATTTAGTGAGATTTCTGCTCCGGAAGAAGATTTATAAGAACCTATTAATCTAAATTTATTCAGTTCTGGGTATTTTTGTGCTACTGTTAGGGTAGAATCATAAAGATAATCATAAACATACTTGTCCGCAATCTGATTATCATCAAAATTTAATCTTAAATCTTCCCCAAAAGGTTTTAAAACTGGGAAAATAATTCTACCATTTGAAGATCGAGCAGTTAGTCCTTCAATAAAATCAAACGTACCATCCGAAACCGTAGCTTGTTGTTGATTCAAATTATCCAAATTAAGAAGTTTAATAATCGGAATCCCATTTACAGTCCCTTCTGGAATATAATTTGTTAAACCTCCAGATTCCTCAGTGTTTTCATAAATAACATCTAACACAAATTCATTAGAACTCATCTGATAAGCTCCTAACGCATAAATATTTTTCATCATCAATTCCCAGTTCATTAATGACGGCGAAAAAGTCGTCCCTTTCAACAATTTTACAATCAGTGCATCTGGAGCATTAGGTCCTGTAGAAGTTAATTCTCCAACCTGATAAACTTGATTTCCGATAGTATATTGAAAAGCAACCGCCAAAACCTCATCATTGTTTAGTGCTTGATTTAATGAAATATATCCTAATTGAGGATGTAATGTATACTCTGTTTCTTTAAGTTTTCTAGCTCTTTCTAATTTTTCAAAATCTTGCCCTCCTATAAAATTAATACTTAAATTTGATGGAATTGATAATTCATTATTTACCTGATTTACATCTCTTATACCTGAAAACTGAGAGAGTAAATGTTGATACATATCATTTGCCTGATCATTATCTGGAAAAGAACCTCCTAAAGAAGTTGTAAAAGATGTGTTTTGCAAATTCCCAGATGTTTCTCCTAAATCTAGGAATGAGATAATATTTCTACTATTCTCTGTTTCTCCTGTTTTGTTAGTTATCCAAACCTCAACTTTAGTAATGTTGATTGGAGAGTTTATAAAAGGTAAATTAGCTAAAGCGGTGTTGTAATTGTCTTTAAAATAATGAGACAAGAAAAAATGTTTGTTAGCTTCATATTGATCTGCATATATATCAAATTCTGATGTTTGAGCTCCTCCTGTAACTTCTACTTCTGATGTAGTTGATCTTTGTTGAGATAATACTCCGGTAAAAGTTGTTCTCCCAAATTGTAATTGAGTTTTTATACCTAACAAACTCTGACTTCCTGTAATTAAGGTTCCATTTAAAGGTAAACTAACATTTCCAACTTCAATCTTCTTTATAATTTCATCTTCAAAACCGGTATATTCTAACTTCATATCGTTTTCGAAATTAAATGTAGCTTCAGTATTAAAATTAGTAGTAAGTTTTAATTTTTCACCAATTTTACCAATTACATTCATTTGTATTTTCTCTTGAAAATCGAAGGAAGTAGTCTTTCTTTGTTTTACAGTATAATTAGGATTATCCAATCTATTTACTCTTAAAGAAAAGATTAATTCTGCAGATCCTTGTGGACGAATATCTACAGTATTACCACCAAACACTTTATCAAAAGCTTCTCCTCGAACATATAGTTTAGGTAGTCCATAACTTTGTTGTGTGGATTTCTGTCTGTCTCCACTCCTTAGAGTCCAGTGATTTTGCATCATTTCTTCTAATTGATAATCTAGATATTCTTGAAAAGACATTACAGTTTGAGAGACTAAATCTGTATTTCCTATCCTCTGATATAAAATATATTTTTCGGTGTTTTTATCGTAAACAATTTGCTTCTTAAAGTTTTCAGGAACATTCATATACAATCCTCCAAAATGATTAGAAGGGAAAGGATAGGTTAATGTAGTGTCTGAAATAGAATTGTCTGATAAAAAAATAAAGGATTCTGCTTGTTTACTTGTACAAAGTAACAGAACTATAGTTAATAAAAATATATACGAATTTCCTTTATTCAATTTTCTTGTTTTACCCTAAAGACTTTCTTACTAAATCTTCTACAGTAATATCTCCATTATGATTTTTCATCACTTGATCCACCTTTTTCTCAGCAACTTTTTTAGTAAATCCTAAAGCTAGTAAGGCAGATAACGCTTCTTCTTTAATAGTATTGTCTTGTGTAAATAATAAATCTGAAACTTCTTTTCCTTTACCAACCTTATCTTTAAGATCTATAATTATTCTTTGTGATGTTTTTCCTCCAATTCCTTTTACATTTTGTATTGCAACAACATCTGCAGAAATAATATATTGTACTATTTCCTCTGAAGAATAAGTTGATAATATCATTCGAGCTGTACTAGGTCCTACTCCAGAAACTGAGATTAATTGTCTAAACAACTCTCTCTCATCTGAAGTGTAAAATCCATAAAGAGTATGCGCATCTTCTTTAATTGATAAATGAGTAAGTAACTTGCAATTTTCTGTTTGAATTGCAGAATAAGTTTGTAAAGATATATTTAGTTTATACCCAACACCATTACAGTCAATAACTACATATGTTGGTGTTTTTTCTATTAATCGTCCATTTATGTGTGATATCATTTATTTATTATTTGAGCATCTACTGCAGCTAAAGTAATCATATTTACTATTTCTCTAACTGTACTACCTAATTGCAAAATATGAACCGGTTTTTTCATCCCCACCAAAATAGGACCAATAGAATCTGTCTCTTCTAATTCTTGTATAAGTTTATATGCAATATTTCCTGACTCTAAATTTGGGAAAATTAAGGTGTTTACAGTTTGATCTGAAAGAGAAGAAAAATTGAAAAGTTGATTTAATTTTTCCTTGTTTAGAGCAAAATCTGCTTGAATCTCACCATCTATTATTAAATTAGGATTATTTTCTTTAATTCTTGCTGTTGCACGTTCCATTTTTTTAGAATCTGATGTTCTACTCGATCCAAAATTAGAATAACTCAACAAAGCAATTCTTGGGGTTATTCTTAATGACTTTATCGCCCTCGCAACCATTTCCGTGATCTCTACAACATCATCTTCTGTAGGATGAAAATTAATTGTAGTATCCGCTAAAAACAAAGTCCCTTTTTTAGTATTCATAATGTACATACCTAAGACTTTACCCACATCATCTCTACTCCCAATCACTTCCATTGCTGGTTTTATGGTATTCGGATAATTCCTGGTTATACCAGAAATCAATGCATCTGCTTCTCCTAACTCTACCATCATGGAACCATAATAATTTCGTTCTCTCATCAGTTTTGTAGCCTCAAACTGTGTTAACCCCTTTCTCTTTCTTTTATTCCAGAGATGAAGTCCGAACTCCTCTCTTTTTTTAATTTGTTTATTTTCCTTTGGATCAATTATTTCTATATTATCTAATTCAAAAGAAAACTCTTCAATTAAAGAGTTGATTTTCTCTCTTCTTCCTAATAACACTGGCGTTGATATAATTCCCTCATCAAGAGCTTGCTCGACAGCTTTTAGTACTTTGTAGTTCTCTGCTTCTGCAAATACAATTCTTTTAGGGTTTCTTTTTGCTCGATTAGTTAGTTGACGTATTAATTTATTATCGTTTCCTAATCTTTTGTCTAGCTGTTGTTCATACTTCTTCCAATCTTCAATTGTTATTTGAGCGACACCTGTTCTAACTGCTGACTTTGCTACTGCAGGAGCTACAGCTGTAATTAATCTTGGATCTAATGGTTTGGGAATAATATAATCTTTCCCGAATGAAATTGCATTATCATCATATGCAAGATTTACTTCATCTACTACTGTTTCTTTTGCTAATTTTGCAATAGCTTTTACAGCAGCAAGTTTCATATTCTCATTTATTTCAGTAGCTCGTACATCCATAGCTCCTCTAAATATATAAGGGAAACCTAATACATTATTTACTTGATTTGGATGATCTGACCTTCCTGTCGCCATAATAATATCATCTCTACATTCCATTGCATCCTTATACGAAATTTCAGGATCAGGATTTGCTAAAGCAAACACAATAGGTCTAATAGCCATTGACATTATCATCTCCTTACTTACAATACCTCCTTTTGAAAGTCCTAAGAAAACATCTGCATTTTTCATAGTATCTTCCAAAGTTTCTACTCTTCTGTTTGTTGAGAAAAATTGTTTTTCATCAGTTAAATCTTCTCTCTTGTTAGAAATTACTCCTTTACTATCTAACATTATGATATTTTCTTTTTTAACTCCTAGAGCGACATATAACATAGCACACGAAATGGCTGATGCTCCAGCTCCATTTACTACTACTTTAACCTTTTCAATTTTCTTCTTTGCAATTTCCAAAGCATTAAGCAAAGCTGCTGAAGAGATAATTGCTGTGCCATGTTGGTCGTCATGCATGATTGGAATATCTAAATCTTGCTTCAACCTGTTCTCAATCTCAAAACATTCAGGAGCTTTAATATCCTCTAGATTAATTCCCCCAAAAGTAGGAGAAATTGCTTTTACAGTGTCTACAAATTTATCTACATCAGTAGCATCTACCTCAATATCAAAAACATCAATATCTGCAAATATCTTAAAAAGCAATCCCTTTCCTTCCATTACAGGCTTTGAAGCTTCTGGACCTATATTTCCTAAACCTAAAACAGCTGTTCCGTTAGATATAACCGCTACTAGATTTCCTTTTGCTGTATACTTGTAAACATCCTTTTTATTTTTATCAATCTGAATACATGGTTCTGCAACTCCAGGGGAATAAGCCAAAGAAAGATCTCTTTGAGAACTATGAGCTTTTGTAGGAATGACTTCAATCTTTCCCGCTCTTCCTTGACTATGATATTCTAACGCTGCTTTTTTACTGATTTTTCTAGCCATTACTTTTACAATTTAACAACAAATATACTGCTTATGTATAAAAAAACCCCCTTAGAAATAAGGGGGTTTCAGGATATAATAAACAAATTACTTGTTAATAATTAATTTTTTAATTTTTACGATTTCACCATTTTCAATAAGATTACCAAAGTAAATACCTTTGTATAAATCTCCAAGGTAAATGGTTTTTTCACCAGAGCCTTCCAATTCAATTATTTTAACAACATTACCTAAAACATCTGCAATCTGTAATATTGAAGGGAAACTTACATTAAACTGAAAATTAGTATATTCTTTTGTAGGATTCGGGAAGAAAGAACCTATTTTATCTGAAGATGTAATCTGATTTAAATCTGTAACCTTCGTTGCGTCATAAGTTACAGTTTTACAAGTCCTATCATTTATATCTGATGATAGGTAAAAACAATATTCTACAACCGCAATATCAGATTCATTCCATGGTTGATAATACCCAGCAAAACCCGAGCTTTCTATACCGGATAATATTGTATCAACTTTGGTTGATATCATTGTAGATTCTCCATAACAGGTACCAGCCCAGCAAAAATTATTTGTTCCTGTCTGATTTTGTTGAATTACTGTTTTTTCACAATACACAAAAGCGGTGTCAGAAGAAATATTCTTTACATATAAATGAGATTCAATCTGAAAATCAGAAGCATTTCCATTAACAAGCGAATCTCCTGTAACCAACAAACTTTGAGAAAAGGATATAGTTGCATTCGAGAGTAATAAAATAGAAAGTAGTATCTTCTTCATAATTCAAATTTTTAGCTAATATAGGGAATTTATCTTTGAGTCCTAAAAAACATAGACTTTAGATTAATTTTATTTTTATACGATTAAATACAATTATTAGTTATATTTGCTATCTCTATAAAATTTAAACTAAAAATCAAACAATATGAAAACAAATTTACTTTCTCTATTTGTACTCGGAACATTTCTAGCAAATGCTCAAACATTTGTAAGTACAAGTCCCGAAAACAAAAATGTCATTCTTGAAGAGTTTACTGGAATAAGTTGTGGATATTGTCCAGATGGACATGCAATTGGACAAGCTCTACATGATGCGAATCCAAATGATGTTTTTTTAATAAATATTCACACTGGAGGTTACGCAAATCCACAGGGACCTGGTACAGATTTTAACACGAATTTTGGCTCTGCAATTGCTTCACAAAGTGGTCTTGCTGGATATCCTGCAGGAACAGTTAACAGACATCAATTTAGCATGAGTCAAGGAAGTGGGACCGCGATGAGTAGAGGAGATTGGGGGTCTGCTGCATCTCAAATCTTAGCTGAGACATCTCCTGTAAATGTTGGTGTACAAGCAAGTGTGGATATGGCAACTAATACGCTAACTGTTGATGTAGAAGTTTATTATACTGGTACACAAACCGTAAGTTCTAATAAGTTAAATGTAGCAATAGTACAAAATGGCATACTAGGTCCTCAAAGTGGAGGAGCTAGTTATAATCCGAGCGCTATTGATCCTGCTACAGGGCTTTATACTCATCAACACATGTTAAGACATATGTTAACAGGTCAATGGGGAGAAACTATTTCAAATATTTCTCCAGGTACATTATACACTTTTACAGATACCTGGACTATTCCAAATCAAATTTCTGGATATCCACTATCTCCTACTATTGACCCAACAAATATTGCTATAGTAGCTTTTGTAAGTGAAGGACAACAAGAAATTCTTAGTGGTACTGAGGTATATCCAAGTTTAGTATTTGCAAATGCCTATGACGCTAACTTAATCAATGTTTCCTCTACTAACATCATGTGTACTCCAACTACTGATTTAACTATTGATTTCAAGAACTACGGTAATACTAATCTTACGTCTTTAGATGTAAACTATTCAATAAATGGAGGGACTTCTACAACTTATCCATGGACTGGTAATTTAGGCCCTGGAGCAAGCGCAACAGTAACTATTCCTCAAATTTCAGTAACTGCAATTGCTACAAATAGTGTAGATGTTACTCTTGCTAACCCAAATGGAAATACAGATCAAAATACTACTAATAATTATTTATCTGGAAGTTTCGAAGGAATGTATAACGCTACTGCTGGCCAAGTAAGTATAGACGTTACTACAGATAATTATCCTTCAGAAACCACATGGAAACTTCAAGAAAATGGAATTACCATTGCAACAGGAGGACCATATTCAAGTAGTGGATCTCCTCAAACTACCGCCTACGCAACTATTACACCTGGAAACTGTTATACTTTCATAATGGAAGATTCTTATGGAGACGGATTATTATCTCCTGGGAATTACAAGGTTAAAGATGTAAATAATGGAACTATTGCTTGGGGTGGAACCAATTCTCCTAATGGAAACTTTACTAATGAGGATTTAACATATTTTGAGTCTAATGCTGGGGTTGCTCCATCATGGAATTGTGACGGACAAGGAAATTGTCAAGACCCTGGAGATGGTAGCGGGCAATATAACTCATTAAGTAGTTGTCAATCAGCATGCGTTACAACATTAATTGACAATCAAGACACTGAATCTATTACAATTTTTCCAAATCCAGTTAAAGAACAATTAACTATTAAAGGACAAATAAAATCAGTTGAAATATATGATGCTTTTGGGAAATTAGTTTTAACTTCAACAAAGAATATTATAAACACAACAAATCTTTCTAATGGTATTTATATGATAAATATAAAATCTAACAACTTAACAACAACGAAAAGAATTACGGTAACTAAGTAATTTTTATTTAAAAAAAACATCTTAAAGAGAAGCTCAACATTGTTGGGCTTTTCTTTTATTAGTACAATAATTCAGATATAATTCCTTTATATTTGTAGAAAATTAAAATTATTACCATGACAAAAAAAATTATATTATCTATATTTACAATAGTATTATTCTCAATTTCTTCTTTTTCTCAAGGCAGAAATTTACCTTCTGTAAAAGTTAAGGACTTAAAAGGAAAATTAGTGAATATTCAAAACCTAAGTAATGATGATAATCCTATAGTGATTAGCTTTTGGGCAACATGGTGCAAGCCTTGTAAAAAAGAATTAAATACTATTGCTGAAGTTTATGAAGATTGGCAAGAAGAAACAGGTGTAAAACTAGTTGCTGTATCTATTGATGATAGTCGTTCTGCTTCAAAAGTTAAGCCATATGTTAATGCTTCTGGATGGGATTATGAGGTGTTTATTGACTCTAATAGAGAACTTGCAAGAGCTCTAGGAGTATCTACAGTTCCTCATACATTTCTTTTAAATGGTGAAGGAAGCATTGTGTGGGAACACAAAGGATATATAGATGGAGATGAGGAGGAGTTATATGAACAAATTGAACATATTTCAGAATAATAAATGAAAAAGATTTTTACCATACTTCTTGTTTTTTGTTTCTCTAGTAAATTATTATCACAGGATAATACAGCAGAGATTCATGGAAATTTTGAAACAAATTTACAATCTTACTTTGTGGATTCTTCTATTGGGGCAAATGAACCTACTCCAGAAAGAATCTTAAATAATGCTTATTTAAACATATTGTATACCAAAGAAAATTTTACTGCAGGATTGAGATATGAAAGTTATTTAAATGCACTAAAAGATTACGATCCTCAATATAAAGGAAATGGAATTCCGTTTCGTTTTGCTACTTATACTTCTGATGGATTAGAGGTGACTGTTGGTAATTATTACGAGCAATTTGGAAGTGGGTTGACACTGAGAATTTATGAGGATAAAGGATTGGGAATAGATAATTCTTTAGATGGATTAAAATTAAAATATACTCCATTAAACGGAGTTTATCTCACTGGATTAATAGGTAAAAGTAGAACATATTTTGACTATGCTAAAGGTATTATTAGAGGTACAGACGCTGAAATAAATCTAAATGAAACATTAAAGCTAGAAAGTGAAACTTCTATAATTATTGGAGGAAACTTTGTAAGTAGGTTTCAAAGTGATAATAACCCTTCCTTTGTTTTACCAGAGAATGTAGCAACTATGTCTACAAGGTTAAATTTATCTCATGGTGGATTTAACTATTACGGAGAATTTGCTCATAAGATTAATGATCCTGTTGGTAGTATGGTACAATCCGAAAATAATTATGCAAGCGGAAAGGCAATTGTTAATAATATCGCATATTCTCAAAAAGGATTAGGTATTACTCTAGAAAGTCACTTTGTAGACCACATGGACTTTCGTTCTGAAAGAGCAAAAAAGAAAGAATATATCATAAACTACATTCCTACCTTAAGTAAACAACATGCTTACACCCTGTTATCACTCTATCCATGCGCTACTCAACCGGAAGGAGAATTCGGATTTAACACAAACATATTCTATAAAATTCCTAGGAAAACTCTTCTTGGTGGGAAGTACGGAACTAAACTAAACCTTAACTTTGCAAGAACTAATAGTATTCAAGGGGGGACATCCTTCTTAAATGATATTGATAGTTTAACACATAGTGCTGCTTTGTTTAAAATTAAAGGAGAGACTCTTTACTTTTCAGATTTCAATTTAGAAGTAAATAAAAAAATAAATAAAATTATAAAAACCAATTTTGTTCTCGCTAAACAATCATACAATAAAGATGTATTAGAAGGAAAGCCTATGGGAGAATATGGTATAATTAAATCAACAATAGCTATTGCAGATGTAAGTTATAAGATTAAAAAAGGGCATTCTATCAGAATCGAATTACAAACGTTAAGATCTAAGGATGATCCTAATGCTGAGAAAAAAGGTGATGGTAGCTGGCACATGTTACTAGGAGAATATACAATCTCACCGAATTGGTTTTTTGCAATTCAAGATATGTATAATTATGGTAATTATGATGAAGAAAAAAGATTGCATTACGCAAATGTATCTGTAGGATACCTAAAAGGAGCGAATCGATTTGCAATGGGATATGGCAAAAAAAGAGCGGGTATTTTCTGTGTAGGAGGAGTATGTAAGGAAGTGCCTTCTTCAAATGGATTTAGTTTAAATATTTCTTCAAGTTTCTAATATTATGAAAAAAAATATTTTATATGGTTTGCTTATTGGATTTTTAACAGGATTCTACTCATGTGATGTTATTGAAGGTGATTACATGACTGCAGGAACAACTAATCCAGTTGATACAACTTCTGTTGTGAAAAAGGTTTTAATTGAAGATTTCACAGGTCACAGATGTCCTAATTGTCCTTCAGCTGCTTCAGAATTAGAAGCTCTACAAAATGCATATGGAGATAGAGTAATTGGAATAGCTATTCATCCACATTCAAACTTTTCAATTCCTAATCCTTTATCTTCTTCACAATATACATACGATTTCCGAACAGAAGATGCAGATAATATTGATGATTTGTTTGATATGACAAGTGCTGGACTTCCAGTAGGAATGGTAAATCGAATTGGATTTAATACTAACCACCAACTTTCCAAAGACGAATGGGGAGAAAAAGTTCAAGATGAACTTGAGAAAGACCCAATCTTTAGTATTAATATTAACTCAAATGTCTCTAATGGAATTGGAAATATAACATTAGAAGTTGAATCGTTAACAAATTTAAACAGCTCATATAACATTGTTTTATGCCTCACAGAAAATAATATTATACAATGGCAAAAAAACATTGATATAGATAATGAAGAATATAATCACAAACACGTCCTTAGAAAAATTTTAAACACAACATTTGGTGAAAGTATTGGAAACAGTTTTAATTCTGGTGACACATGGGATAAAAATTATACAGTGAATATTTCAGCACTAGAAAGTCAAAATGAAAATTATTCATTAAATACATTATTTATGGGTAATGGAAACTGTACTGGATGGGATGAAGAGAATATGGAAGTGATAGCTTATATTTATAATAATTCAAATTATGAAATAGTTCAAGCTGAAAAAATACCACTAATAAATTAATTAAATGAAAAAAATAATATTAATATTTTTCCTAGGATTTATATTTTCAAAAAATATTTTTTCTCAAACAAATAGCATAAATAATATTGACGATGCCTCAGCACTACTTGAGTCATACTTTTCTCCACTGGCTGAAGCTTTTGGCTCGGGACTTAATAATGGATGGTATAATACAGCAAAACCTCATAAACCTCTAGGGTTTGATGTTACATTTACATTAAATACAGTTAACATACCTGAAGAGATGCTTACTTTTGACCCTTCTTTAATTACAGGAAATAATTTTTCAGGTAATGAAACTCCTACTATACTTGGTTCTGGAGATGGTTCATTAATTACATATGCTAACACATATGAGTTTCAAATGCCGAACCAAGGTAAAATAAATAAAAATTATATTCCGGTACCAATGCTTAATGCCGGAATAGGATTAATAAAAAAGACTGAACTAGATATTAGATATTTACCGAACTACAATTTTTCGTTAGGATTTATAGGTAAAGGATCTGTTAATCTTTGGGGAATTGGTTTAAAGCATGATTTAATGCAATATATCCCAATTGTTGGAAATATAATTCCTTTAGATTTATCATTTCAATTTGGACATACTAGTTTAAATACAAATTTTAACTATGAACCATCTGTTGGAATTAAACAAGACGTTGATTTAAATATAAAATCAACAACAATCAACTTAATAGCGTCTAAAAAAATACTTATATTCACTGGACACGCAAGTGTTGGATACAATTCTAACCAAACGGTATTTAACACCAATACTAATGGAAAATTTAATTTTGGTGATAATGAATTTAATATTCCACTAGACTTTGATTTTGATGGACTAAATAAATTTAGAACAAATTTAGGAGTTAAAGTAAACCTTGCACTTTTAGCAATTCAAATAAACCATACCTTCTCGGAATATCCTGTAACTACCATAGGAGTTGGAATAGGGCTTAGATAAAATGGGAAAAAAAATTTTATTTCTTTTTATTATTTTGATTTCCAATAATGTAAAATCACAAAACTTTAACGGAGGTTTAATTGGAGGTATTTCTTCCTCTCAAGTTTCAGGAGACAACTTATCCGGATATAATAAAGCTGGATTATTCTTAGGTGTATTTACTCAAGCTCCTGTTTCTTCAATTACAAATATAAAGATGGAAATGAATTTTATTCAAAAAGGAAGTAGAAACCCTAAATTGAATCAAAACGGAATTCCTGATATATCTACTTCTTATTTAGAAATACCTATTTCTTTAAATTATAATCAAAATGAGTTATTATCGATAGAATCTGGTATTCAAACAGCTTTCTTACTAAGTGCAAAAGATAATGATGTTTATGGATCTGTAAATTCTGATCCTCCTTTTGACAAAACAGACATAAGTGCGTTTATAGGAATATATTATCATTATTCTGAAAAAATGTCTCTAAATACAAGGTTAGGAAATTCAGTTTTACCAATAAGAGGATACGATACAGAAAGAATTTTTATTTTTAAAAGAGGTCAATACAATACAGTTTTGAGCTTTACAATACATTATATAATATGAAAAAACACAAAATTGTCATAGCAGCTACAGGAGCAAGTGGGTCTATTTATGCAAAAGTCTTATTCGATAAATTAATTCAATTAAAGAATCAAATTGAAAGTATAGGCGTTATAATGTCTGATAATGCTAAGTTTGTTTGGGAAAAAGAATTAGAAAATACTTCTTATAAAGAATATCCATTCACCTTTTATAATAAAATGGATTTTATGGCTCCTTTTGCTAGTGGTTCCGCAAATTATAATACCATGATTATTTGCCCTTGTTCAATGGGCACCTTAGGAAGAATTGCTTCTGGCATTTCAAATGATTTAAGTACTAGAGCTGCTGATGTAATATTAAAAGAAAGACGAAAACTAATAATAGTAGCAAGAGAAACTCCATTAAGTCTTATACATATCAAAAATATGAAAACAATTACTGAAAGCGGAGGGATAATCTGTCCTGCAACACCTTCTTTTTATAGTAATCCAACTAATTTTGAGGAACTTGCTGCTACAGTAATTGATAGGGTTGTAACACTCGCTGGTCTAAAAAACAATTCATATAGTTGGGGAGAAGAACAATAAAATTTTGACATTTGTGTTATTATATTGAAATATAAAAAATTATATGTTAGAATTCAGTAAGAAGATCCTCTCAAAAGTAAGTTTCGACAAAGCTTTATTTAAAAAAGAATTACGAAAAAGTACAAGATGGATGAGTCACAAGGAAATGATACATCTAAAAATATGGGCACTAACCACTTTCTCTCAATATAAAAAAGTAATCTTAGATGTATTTGACAATATATCTTAAAACAAACTACTTTGATCTGGGGATTTAAATTTCCCTAGGTGTTTAAATGCCTTATCAGTAGCTTGTCTCCCCCTAGGAGTTCTCATCAAATATCCTTCCTGAATCAAATATGGTTCATATACTTCTTCAATAGTTCCCGCCTGTTCTCCAACAGCTGTTGATATTGTGGTAAGACCTACAGGCCCACCTTTAAATTTATCTATAATTGCAGATAGTATTCTGTTATCCATTTCATCTAATCCATTTTCATCTACATTTAATGCATTTAAAGAAAACTGGGTAATTTCTTTATTTATATTTCCATCTCCTTTTACTTGAGCAAAATCACGAACTCTTCTTAATAATGCATTTGCAATTCTAGGAGTTCCTCTACTCCTCCCTGCAATTTCTAATGCGGCATCCTTGGTAATAGAAGTATCTAAAATAGAAGAAGATCTATTTACTATATCAGAAAGAAGTGGTTTCTTATAGTATGATAACCTGGAATTTATTCCAAATCTAGCTCTTAATGGAGCGGTTAATAATCCTGATCTTGTAGTTGCTCCTATTAAAGTAAAGGGATTAATCTTTATTTGGACAGATCGAGCGTTAGGCCCAGACTCAATCATGATATCAATCTGATAATCCTCCATTGCAGAATAAAGATACTCTTCTACAATTGGATTTAATCTATGGATTTCATCAATAAATAGAACATCTCTTTCATCTAAATTTGTTAGTAGACCTGCTAGATCTGCAGGTTTATCCAATACAGGACCGGATGTAGTTTTAATTCCAACTCCCAACTCATTTGCAATAATATATGAAAGAGTTGTTTTGCCTAGTCCAGGAGGTCCATGCAACAACACATGGTCTAATGCGTCCGCACGATCTTTTGCAGCTTGTATAAATACTTTTAAGTTATCTACAATCTGGTCCTGTCCTTTAAAATCATCAAATCCTTTTGGTCTTAAAACCTGCTCAAAATCTTCTGATTCAAACTCATTCTCTTCAATTTCCTCATTCATTAGCACAAATGTAAGAAACTAATTTATAAAAAAAGGGTCAGAACTAACCGACCCTTTAAATAATATTAACAACACATCTTATGTGTGAAGATGTTTACTTTCATCTAAGAACGGGTGATTTTTAGTTTCTAATGGTGCTTTAGTAAGAGCGTTAAAAACAACATAAATAAATAATCCAAAGAAACCTAACCCCATACCAATTTCAGTAAATCCAATATGACCATACTCTTTTAAAGTTCCAGGAGCTACTAGTAGATACGCATTCAACCAATGACCAATTAAAATTACAATACATACGAATATTAATCTTGTATTATTTCTTTTTGCGTCTCGACTCATTAATAGAATAATAGGAAATAAAAAGTTTATAGCCACTCTGAACCAAAATAAAAATTTATAATTTTCTAATTCCAATCTATCGTAAAAATAAGCGACTTCTTCAGGGATATTTGCATACCATATTAACATAAATTGGGAAAACCACATATAGGTCCAAACTAAAGAAAATGCAAAAATATATTTCCCCAAATCATGAATATGACTTTCATTAACTGACTCTAAATATCCTAACCTTTTGAGATAAAGCGTTATTAACAAAATAGAAACAAAACCTATTACGGCCCACTCTGAGAAAACATACCAGCCAAACAATGTGCTAAACCAGTGTGTATCAATAGACATAATCCAATCCCAAGAAGCAATAGATGAAGTAATTGCAAAAAAGACCATAAACCAAGCTGAAGTTCTAAATCCCTTATTATAATTTTCAAGGCCTCCATGTTTATCTTCATTCAGAGATAATTGTTTTAATTTTCTACCAAAATACACCCAACCAAGTATATATATAACAGATCGAATTAAGAAAAATGTCGTATCTAAAAAAGCTTCTTTCCCAGCTATAATTTTATCATAATTCTCACTATTTGGATCCATAATTCCATCTTCCATCCAGTGGTAGATATGATTTCCACCAAAATGCATTACTGCGGTAATCATAATTATCAACATAATAATTCCAGAGATAGGTAAAAAAGATATTATAGCTTCTGGTATTCTCTTTAAGACAATAGACCATGAAGCTTCAGCTACATATTGTAAAGCTATAAAAAATACTGCAAACACTGAAATTCCTAAGAAAAAATAAGTATTAAACAGTAAACTTGGCCACGCGGAATGAGCATCATTGACAAATCCTAAAATTAATGCAATTACTCCAATTATCATTAGTCCAAATGATAAATTTCTAGCATTTTTGGTTATTGTAAACATTTTTTATTAATTTTTCTTATTTATTTTTTTGTAATTTTTCTTGAATGTAATATACAATTTTCCATCTTTCTTGTTCACTTAGCAAATAAGAATGTGGTCCCATAGCATTTAAACCATATGTGATAGAATGAAACAAATGCCCCTCCTTTAAATCTCTCATATTTCCACCAGTTCTTCTAATTTGAATTGAATCTGAATAAGATGGAATAGCTGAATATACAGGATGATCAACAGAACCTTTACCATCTCCATTTATTCCATGACAATGAGAACACATCATCCCATACAAACTTTCCCCTTGATCTAGTGTTTTTTCTGACTTTAGAAAATAATTTGGATACGTTGATTCTAAACCAGCTCGTAAATAGTCTTCATTTGAAGAACTATAATTAAAAGTTGACAATTTACCCCTTGCAACCGTACCAACAACTGGTTTTGAGTTATAGGTTTCAATATTATGATCAGATTGAGCTCCAATACTTGGTGACCTATACATATCAGGCATATATTCAAATCCTGGATTATTGTTTGAATTACCTGTACACGCAAGAAATATTGTGAGTACAGTAAAAATTCCTATATTATATAAAAGTGTCTTCATCATCATATTATTTTTCATTAATTTCAGAAGCCCCCGTCTTTGAAAGTAGGTCCTTAACTTTTTTTGTACTTCCTTCTAATTCAAATTCAATTAAAAATTTATCATCAGTTGTTCGAGGATCTGGATTTTCTGATTTAGCACCAGGGAAAAGTCCACATTTAATTAAATATGTAATAGACATTAAATGTGCAGCAAATAAAACTGTACATTCAAACATCACAGGAACAAATGAAGGTACATTATGATAAAATGTGAAATTTGGTTTACCTCCAATATTCATTGGCCAATCAATAATCATAATATTATAAATCATCAATCCAGCAAATGTTATTCCTAAACAACCATAAACAAATGCAGCAATAGCCATTCTTGTTTCTTTCAAACCAAGTGCCTTGTCTAGTCCATGAACCGGAAATGGGGTGTAAACTTCTTTAATATCTATGTTGTTTGATTTGATTTCCTTTACTGAATTCAGTAAAACTTCTTCATCATCAAAAATTCCGTATACAGTTTTTCTACTCATTATTTTTATTTTTATATTCAGAACCAGAAGATTTTACAATAGTTTTTAACTCAGCTTGTGCTATTACAGGAAATGTCCTTGCATACAATAAGAAAAGAACAAAGAAAAATCCAATTGTTCCTAAATAAATTCCAATATCAATTATAGAAGGAGAGAACATCGACCATGATGATGGTAAAAAATCTCTATGCAATGACGTAACAATAATTACAAAACGTTCAAACCACATACCAATATTTACAAAAATTGATAAAATAAAAGTAGCTATAAAACTCTTTCTTATTGAATTAATCCAATATAGTTGAGGGGTAAGGACATTACAAGTCATCATGATTGCATAAGCCCACCAATAAGGTCCTGTAGCTCTATTTAAGAAAGCATATTGTTCATATTCAACACCTGAATACCATGCCATAAACAACTCAGTAATATAGGCGGTTCCTACTAAAGAACCTGTAAGTAATATTATAATATTCATATACTCAATATGTTTTATAGTAATATACGCTTCCATATTTACTACTTTTCTCATTATAATAAGTAAAGTCTCTACCATTGCAAATCCTGAGAACAAGGCCCCTAATACAAAGTACGGAGGGAAGATTGTTGTATGCCATCCAGGAATAACTGAAGTTGCAAAGTCCATAGATACAATAGAGTGTACCGAAAAAACAAGCGGGGTTGCTAATCCAGCTAGTACTAATGAAACCTCTTCAAATCTTTGCCAATGTTTGGCTTTTCCACTCCAACCAAATGATAAAAAAGAATATAATTTCTTTTTCATTGGAGCGGTTTTCTCATTAAATCTATCCCTTAACATAGCAAAATCAGGAATGAGTCCAATATACCAAAATACAACTGATACTGAAAAATATGTAGAAATAGCAAAAACATCCCATAATAATGGAGAGTTGAAATTTACCCACAATGAACCAAATTGATTAGGTATAGGAAATACCCAGTAAGCCAGCCAAGGTCTTCCCATATGTATAAGAGGGAAGAGAGCTGCTTGGGCAACTCCAAAAATAGTCATTGCTTCTGCAGATCTATTTATAGACATCCTCCATTTTTGTCGAAACAATAACAATACAGCGGATATTAAAGTTCCAGCGTGACCAATACCAATCCACCATACAAAGTTTGTAATATCCCAAGCCCAATTAACTGTTTTATTAAGACCCCAAGATCCAATACCTGTACCTATTGTATAAGCCATAGATAAGACACCCCAAATAAACATTATAAAAGATATGGAAAAAAGAATCCACCAATATTTATTTGCTTTTCCTTCAACAGGTTTAGACACATCTAATGTAATATCATGATAGGATTTTTTACCTAATATTAATGGATCTCTAATTTCAGATTCTTTTTGCATAAATATAAATTAAGATTTATTTCTAACTTTAGTTTGATAAAATACAGATGGAGCAACATTTAAATGATCAAGTAAATCATATTTACGAGGATCATTTTTTAAGTTATAAATTTCATGTGATGAATCGTTTGAATCTCCAAATATCATTGCTCCAGTAGAACACGCAGAAGAACACGCTGTTTGAACGTCTTCATCTTTTACAGAAACTCCGTTGGTTTTAGCTTTTAACTTAATCTCTTGAATCATCTGAATACACATGCTACATTTTTCAATAACTCCTCTAGAACGTACGACTACATCTGGATTTAAAACCATCTTACCATAATCATCATTCATATTGTAATCAAATTTATCATTATCTGAATATTGAAACCAATTAAACCTTCTTACTTTATAAGGACAATTATTAGCACAATATCTTGTTCCAACACATCTATTGTAAGTCATATGATTTAGTCCCTCAGCACTGTGTGTTGTCGCAGCTACAGGACAAACTGTTTCGCAAGGGGCATTATTACAATGTTGACACATAACTGGTTGGAAAACAACTTCTGGATTCTCTGAGGGATCTTCCATTTCAGAATACATATCTATTGCTGAAATTTTCTCTTCAGCTGATCTTTCTTTTGTCATTTCTGATGAGAAGTATCTATCAATTCTCAACCAATGCATATCTCTTGATTTTCTTACTTCCTCTTTTCCAACTACAGGTACATTATTCTCTGCGTGACAAGAAATAACACAAGCAGCGCAACCAGTACATAATGTTAAATCTATTGACTGATTCCAGAAATGACCTGTTTGATGATCGTGTTTATCCCAAAGTGTAACTTGATCAGAAGTTTTTAGCCCATCATGGGTATAATATTTTTCCCTATGATTTCCTGATGATGGATCATTTATAAAATCTGCTAGAGTTGTTTCTTTTACTATATCTCTACCCATCATTGTATGATGTAATTGAACTCCTGCAAATTCATGCTCTCCTTCGATAATGCTAATATCAGCTTTTCCTCCATTTACAAAAGTGAAAGCATTATGACCTACTCCTGTTCCACATTTTCCAGCATTAGTTCTTCCATAACCAACTGCCATTGCAACAGAACCAACTGCCTGACCTGGCTGAATCAGTACAGGTACATTCTCTAAAGTTTTGCTATTTACAGTTATATTTACCTTGCTACCATTTAAAGCTCCATTAGAGACATGCCAATTTTTAATTCCTAAATCTCTTGCTGTAGATGCAGACATTGTCAGGTAATTATCCCAACAAGCTCTAGATAATGGATCAGGTAATTCTTGTAACCAAGGGTTATTAGAGTTTGAACCATCTCCCATAGAAATTTTCTCTGATATTTCAAATTCAATTCCTTTAGAAGAAGGAATAGAGAATGAAGGAGCTGAGAAATTTGAAGTTAGAGAATGGTTTACTTGTTCTCCTTCAAAATAACCATCATGTAGTTTTTCTTCCCAAGAGGAATAGGAATTCTTTAAAAGATTATAATATTCTTCTGAAGAGCCAATCCATGAAAGTAAAGAATCTTGAAATTGTCTTCCATTAAATAATGGATTAATTGTTGGCTGCATTAAAGTATATTCTCCATTTGATGGATTTGCATCTCCCCAACTTTCTAAATTATGGTTATCTGGACAAACATAATCCATATTTATTGCTGTTTCATCCATATATAATGAAGTAGATATCTTCAAATCTACTTTCCCAAGTCCTTTATTAAACTCATCAGCATTTACCAAATTATAAGAAGGATTGACATTATAAGTTATAAGTGCATCAATTTTTCCTGAATTTATATCATCAACTAAATTGGAAACATCTTTATCGTTTCCCTTTCTTAAATAGGAAGTCTTTTGCATGTCTATAGTTGATCCATAATTTCCTAATTTATTATTAATAGCATTTACTAATAACTGAACCTCTTTATCATTTGAATTACAAACTACAATAGATGTTTTTGCTTCTATTAGAGAATCTACTATTTTAGCAATTCTCTTATCGAGAGTAGATGATCCATTTAAAGCATTGTATAAATTGGATAATAATCCCGCTTGTTCAGATGGTTTTATTTGTATCCTTTCATCTGCATTAGACCCTGTAAGTGTTAAGGTAGATTCTACCTGAAAGTGTTTCGACATTTTTCCATTCTTAGGGTTTCTTCCTTTTGAATAATCAGATTCATTATTTGGATGTCCCCAGTTTCCAATAAAATCTGCTCCAAACGAAACAATTACATCTGCCTTATCAAAATTATAATTAGGTAAAGCTCTTACTCCAAAAGTTTCTAAATTAGCCTCTAACATACCGTGAGATGAAAGAGCATCCATTTGAATGTGTTTTACGTTTCCATATTTTTCCGAGAAATCAGAAATCAGTTTTTCTGTTGTAGGACTAATAATTGTAGATGTTAAAAGTGCAATATTTCCTCCGTTATTTTTTATTTCATTCAATTTTGAAGTTATATCTGTATCAACTGTTTTCCAATCAGAATCTTTTCCATCTTTCATTGGATTTCTTAACCTAGCTGAATCATAAAGTGATAAAACAGAAGCTTGAACTCTAGCATTTGTACATGTCTTATTTGATTCTAACTTAATAGGTCTTCCCTCTCTTGTTTTTACTAAAACAGATGCAAAATCATGACCATCATAGATAGTAGAAGCGTAATAATTTGCAATACCTGGAACAGTTTCTTCTGGTTTTACTACATAAGGAATTACTTTATTTACCGGAGTTTCGCATGCCGCTAAAGTAGCAGCGGCTGTTGAGAATCCTAAAAACTTTAAAAAATCTCTACGAGATGTTGAAGAATTTGCCAGTCCTGAATCTCCTAAAAACTCATCAACAGGAATTTCTTCAGTAAATTCATTTTGCGCTAATTTCTCAACTATAGGATCATTATTTAGCTCTGCTAAACCTTTCCAATATTTTTTTGTTTTTGTCATATTGTATAGAAATTAAATCTTTATTTTTAATAGTGGCACTTACCACATTCTAAACCTCCAATCATATCAACAGTAAATCCTTCTTCTGTTCCATGTTTTTCCTTGAGGTTTTTATGCATTTCAGTATAGTAATCATTTTCTTCCATATTTACTTCTTTCTGCCTATGACAGTCGATACACCATCCCATTGTTAGAGTAGGATGATCAAATTCAATACCATCTTTAATATTATAATCAATTTTATTTAATTCTTCCGCTGTTGCTACCTGACCTACTGTCTTTTCCTGCATATTTCCATGACACTGTTGACACTCTAATCCTCCAACTGTTACATGTTGCGCGTGATTAAAATATGCATGATCTGGCAAATTATGAACTCTGACCCACTCTATTGGTGTTTGAGTATAAGTGTCAACCTTATTCCAATCAAAATCATCAGTTTCAATGTCTAAACCAAATGATTTCCAAATTTTTCCGATTTCATTTTTTGCTTCATCATCTCCACCCTTTACAACAGCATGACAATTCATACAAACATTAGCAGATGGAACACCTGAATGAGCACTATTTTTTGCACTGGAATGACAGTAATTACAATCAACTCCATTAAGTCCAGCGTGTATCTCATGAGAAAAAGCAATTGGTTGATCTGGTTGATACTTTTCAACTACTCCAACACCCATCATTAAATTATAAACTAAATACATTATAGAAACAAACAAAATGAATCCTATAATTATTTTGTTGCGATTAATAGTTATATAATTCTTAACCGATTCTAGAACTGTTTCAGTTGGTTGAGATAAACTTTCTTTTAAACTGTTTTTTACAGATGTAAGAATAAAAATTAATAATAATAGAACTATTATATAAATATAAATATTGGATATCGCATTATCCTCTTCTTCTTCAGACAAATCTGACGATACAGCTACAGGCTTTTCCTCAGGAACATATTCATTTATATAATTTAATACTGCCTTAATCTCATCTGCGGAAAGAGCCTGAGCTGGCATTTCTATTACTCCAAAAGCCGCAGGGTTTTGAACATATTTTATTAAGGTTCCCTCAGGGTCTTCAGTACTGGTAAATCTCTCACTAGTCATCCATTCTTTCGCATCAGGACCGATTAACTTACCTTCTCCAATTGAATGACAAGCCGCGCATACTGATTTAAATATTTGTTCTCCTTCAGATTGAGCTACCGAATTAAAACTCAGAAAACATAATACAGATAAGAATAATACTCGGAGTTTTAAGTTAGTTAATGAAACCATATTTTTAAATATTCAATTTTTTCGTTTGCAAATTTACTATTTTATATTGGATTTTTCTATTTCTAATTTTGAAATCTGTAGCAAATCTGTAGATTAATATAATTTATACTTATTCTAAATAACATCTTTTTTTTCTTTTTTTAGGAGAAGTTTTATTACAATATTTTTCTATTTTTGGACGCATGAAAAAACATATCACTATTTTACTATTTCTCATTCCTCAATTTTGTTTTTCACAAATTCAATCTGACAGTATTTCTGAAAGGAAAAAATTAACAATCGAGATAAATATGCAAGAAGGAATTTATGAACTAATGGAAAGAAATCAACAAATAAATTTATTAAAAGAAGGGGTTGAAGGATATTGTGTTCAAATTTATTTAGGATCAAGTAGAGAGAAAGCCCAAAGGATGAAATATAAATTTATGAAACAATTTCCGAAAATAAAAAGCGTAAGCTATGAAAGAGTTAGTCCAAACTGGAAAGTTAAAGTCGGTAAATTTAGAACAAAACTAGAAGCTGAAAAACTAAAAAACTTCATCATCTCAGAATATCCGAGTTGTTTTATTACTGAAGTTATTGTACCGATAGGAGAGTTTGACTAAAGAGTTCTCTTAACCTCAACCTCTTCATATCCTTCAACAATATCACCAACCTTTATATCATTGTAATTTTCGATAGAAAGACCACATTCATATCCTTTCTGAACTTCCTGAACATCATCTTTGAATCTTTTTAGAGAAGATAATTTTCCTGTATATACCACAACACCATCTCTAATAATTCTTATCCCTGATTTTCTATTAAGTTTTCCATCTAACACCATACAACCTGCAATTGTACCAACTTTAGAAATTTTAAATGTTTCTCTAATTTCAATATTACAAACTATTTTCTCTTCAAAATCAGGAGACAACATCCCTTCCATTGCAAGTTTTATTTCTTCAATTGCTTGATATATTACTGAGTATAATCTAATGTCTATCTGTTCCGTTTCTGCAAGTTTTCTTGCTTGTAATGACGGACGAACTTGGAATCCGATAACGATAGCGTCAGATGCAGAAGCCAGCATAATATCAGATTCAGAAATTTGACCAACAGCCTTCTGAATGATATTTACTTTAATAGCGTCTGTAGATAATTTCTCTAAAGAATCTGATAAGGCTTCAATAGATCCGTCCACATCACCTTTTACAATTATATTTAACTCTTGGAAGTCCCCTAATGCAATTCTTCTTCCAATCTCATCAAGCGTAATATGCTTTTGAGTTCTTACAGACTGTTCTCTTTGTAGTTGCATTCTTTTTGTTGCAACTTTTTTGGCCTCTTGCTCACTTTCCATTACAATAAATACATCTCCTGCTGTAGGAGCTCCATTTAATCCTAACAAGGTTGCTGGAGTAGAAGGGCCTGCTTCCTTTATAGGATTACCTCTTTCATTTAAAAGTGCTTTGATTTTACCCGAATAAGAACCTGCTAACACATAATCTCCTACTTTTAAAGTTCCTTTCTGTACTAATATGGTAGTAACATATCCTTTACCTTTATCAAGAGAAGCTTCAATAACTGAACCTACTGCTGATCTGTTAGGATTCGCTTTTAACTCTAGCATCTCTGATTCTAATAATATCTTTTCTAAAATTTCAGGGACTCCTAAACCTGTTTTTGCAGAAATATCTTGAGACTGAATTTTTCCTCCCCAATCTTCAACTAATAAATTTAGTTCCGCAAGTTCGCCTTTAATCTTCTCCGGATCTGATGTGTCCTTATCTACTTTATTTATAGCAAAAATAATTGGAACATCTGCCGCCTGAGCATGACTAATTGCTTCTTTTGTTTGAGGCATTACTCTATCATCAGCCGCTATTACAATTACAACAATATCTGTAATTTTAGCTCCCCTTGCCCTCATAGCAGTAAAAGCCTCATGTCCTGGGGTGTCAAGGAAAGATATGCGTTTTCCGTTTGGTAATGTAACCTCATAAGCTCCAATATGTTGAGTTATTCCTCCAGCTTCTCCTGCAATTACATTTGCCTCTCTAATATAATCTAATAAAGATGTTTTTCCGTGATCAACATGCCCCATAATTGTTACAATAGGAGATCTTTCGAGTAAATCACCTTCTTTGTCTGATTCCTCAATATCAATAGACTCTTGAACATCCGCTCCTACAAACTCTACTTCAAACCCAAAATCCTCAACAATAATTTGTAAAGTTTCTGCATCTAATCTCTGATTCATAGTAACCATAAATCCTAACGACATTAAAGAAGCAATAATTTCATTCACTGGAACCTCCATCATGGTAGAAAGCTCGTTTGCAGTTGCAAATTCCGCAATCTTAATTGTTTTACCTTCGGTTACTTTTTCTTGTAATTCCTGGTCTGCAATTTCTTTATGAGCAAGTCTCTTTTCTCTTCTGTTTTTTACAGATTTCTTTTTACCTCCACCTTGAAGCTTTGCTAAAGTTTCTCTAATTCTTCTTTGAGCCTCTTCAGGAGAAATCTCTATCGGAGTCTTAGCGGTCTTTCCTTTATTTTTTACAAATTTCTTAGGATTTATTTTATTAGTAATCCTTTTTCTTTTCTTTTTTGGGTCTCCAATTTTTCCTGCAGAAGTAGCTACAGGACTCTTCTTGTTCGGAGTAAGTTTTTCTAAATCAATCTTTGCTCCAGTAATTTTAGGTCCAGAAAGTTTTTTCGCTTCAGCTTTTATCACTCCTGTTTCTGTATTTACAGCATCTTCTGTAGTTTCTGAGATTTCATGAGTTTCAGACTCTTCTTTACTCTTATCTAAATCTATTTTTCCTAAAACCTTTATAGCTTTATTTTCTATACCAGAATCAGATTCTTTTTTAGGAGACGTCTTTTTCTTTTTATCATCTATAGTATCAGCTTTTTGTTTTTCTTCCTCCTCTTTAATTTTAGTCTGTTCTTCTTGTATCCTTTGCTCCTCTCTTTTAGCTTCTCTTTCCTTAGACGCTATATCGGCAGCAATTTTCGCCCTTAAATCTGGTTGAAATTCTCCTAATAAATCCATGTGCAAATCATGAGGAATTTTAGAAGATGGCTTTATCCCTTCCACTCCTTTGTTCTCAAGGAAGGAAAGAATTCTATCCATACTTACATTGAATTCCTTAGCTAATTTATTTAGCCTAACACTTTTCTTTTCAGACATATTTTATCTATCTAGTTTAATCTTCAAATTCCGCTTTTAGTATATTTAATACATTTTCTACAGTTTCTTGTTCTAAATCTGTTCTTTTAACAAGGTCATCCGCTTCTATTTCTAATACGCTTCTAGCGGAATCACATCCTATACCTTGTAAAGTTTCTATTACCCAAGTATCTATTTCATCAGAGAATTCTGATAAAGAAACATCATCTTCAAACCCTTCTGAATCTCTGTATACATCTATTTCATATCCAGTAAGATCTCCTGCTAATTTAATATTATATCCTCTTTTACCAATAGCTAATGAAACTTGATCTGGAGTCATATAAACATTTGCTGTTTTCTTTTCGTCATTCATTTCTATAGATGTTACTTTTGCAGGACTTAAAGCTCTCGAAATAAGTAAGTTCATGTTTTCTGTATGATTAATCACATCAATATTCTCATTTCTAAGCTCTCGAACTATTCCATGAATTCTACTTCCTTTGACTCCAACACAAGCACCTACCGGATCAATTCTATCATCATAAGACTCTACCATAACTTTCGCTCTTTCTCCTGGCATTCTCACAACTTTTTTAATAGTAATAATTCCGTCAAATACCTCCGGAACTTCCATTTCAAAAAGTCTTTCAATAAACTCTGGAGCAATTCTGGAAAGTACAATATGAGATTTGTTATTTCTTAACTCTGCAGATTTTACTACAGTTCTTACGTTGTCGCCTTTTTTAAAGAAATCTCTTGGTATCTGTTCTGACTTTGGCAAAATTAAATCGTTACCATCATCATCTTGCAATAAAATTTCATTTTTCCAAATTTGATATACTTCCGCATTCACAATCTCACCAATTCTGTTTTGGTAATTTTTTAGAATTTCATCTCTATGTAAATCATTAATTCTTCCCACTAAATTCTGACGGATAGAAAGAACTTGTCTTCTTCCAAATTCAGATTCGAAACTCACTTGTTCGGAAACTTCCTCCCCAACTTCATAATCATCCTCTATTTTTAAGGCATCCGAAAGTTTAATTTGAGTGTTTTCATCTTCAATTTCATTATCTGCAACTACCTCTCTATTTCTCCAGATTTCTAAATCTCCTTTATCAACATTAATAATTACATCAAAGATTTCTGCTCCATCATATTTTTTTTCTAAAACAGTTTTAAAAACATCCTCTAAGATACTCATCATTGTTTCTCTATCAATATTTTTTACTTCTTTAAACTCCGAGAACGAATCAATTAGATTTTCAACATTCATTTTATTACTTATTTAAATTTTATTATCAGTTTCGTTTCTTTTATTTTATCTATAGGAATATTAATCTTTTCTATTAATGATTCCTTTTTCTTTTTTTGTTTTGTTTCTATTTCTAACACAAGATCTTCATTAAAGGAAATTAGTTTCCCTTTTATCTTTTCTCCTGCAGTAGTTTTCACTTTTACATCTCTTCCAATATTTTTTTGGTATTGCTCGCTTACAACAAAAGCTTTATCAATTCCAGGAGAACAAACAGTAAGTTGATAGTCTTCAATATCTCTATCCAAACTTCCTTCTATATGTCGACTTACATTTAAACAATCTTTTACCACTACTCCATTATTTTTATCAAACAAAATAGTAATATCGTTTGTTGCACTAACTTTTACATCTACCAAAAAACAATCTAGTTCTACTATTTTTTCTAAGGCTAACTCTTCTACTCTTTCTTTTGATATCATACTATAATAAAAGAAGGGGCTAACCGCCCCTCCTTATCTTTCTTCTATTAACTTCTTTGCAAAAATATAAAAAAAAAATTACCTGTAGAAGTATTACGTATTATTTGTTAAATATTGATTGTAAAAATTCTGAGTATTTATTTGAACCTTTATTATTTAAATGACTTAAATCTGCATACATGGAATTTTCTAACACAAAAGATGTATGGTCAAAATATGTGGCATTCGGCATTTTTTCTGAAACAATTTCCAGGTTTCTGGCTTTAATTACGGAAAAATGCTTTTCAAGAATCGGATGAATAGGTGTATTTAATAAAATAAGTTTAATATTACTTTCTTGTGTAAACTCATATATCTTTTGGAGATATTTTAATTCAGTAATTGCTATTTCTTCATCAACTATAGGGGGGCTCAGATTAAACTCTATAATAGCTTCGTCTATTTTATTGACGTTTATTTTGTTATAACTACCTATAAAATCTCTTTTTTGCATGTGTAAATTGTAAAAATCTGAGTACAAAATAAAAGTTTGAAAACTTACCTCTAAAGGATTCGATTTAAAAAGATCTAAATAATCATCTTTATTAAATAGAATAATATGCCTTGTCATCTTATTATTTATTTTCTGAGATGATGAAAACCACTTTTCTTTCTGGGAGAAAAGATCATTATCAGAAAAACTTATTATAACAGTATCAATTTGAGGATTATATTTTGTAAACTCTCGAATCTTCATATAACTATAGAAATATGAAGAGGCGCTCTGTGAGAGATTTACAGAATTTGAAATAATTGAATCATTTACAGAACATTCTGTATGAGAATTACCAACAATTAGTATATTCTTTTTCTCTTTAATTTTATATTCAAAGGTTTTCTTAGAAACAAAAACGGAAAGGAATCCTACTATAAGACTTACAATCCCTGTAATTATTAAAAACAACACACCTCTTTTTATAAATTTCTTCATCTTAAAATTGAAAATAGATAAATTCGTTTTTCTGACCTCCATGCCCAAAAATTAATAATAACATTAGAATAT
>CEVR01011191.1_pt1 | contig 30018 bp, 21 predicted proteins | sample 356541 | NCBI WGS metagenome assembly CEVR01 (sample SAMEA2623734, study PRJEB7988) | marine metagenome | isolation source: saline water (ENVO:00002010), including
GGTTATAGATTATGTCCACAGATGGAAAATAGAACAACTTAAAGAATACTTAAAACCTAAAGCAGAGAAGTGCAAATTCTTTGGATTTGGTTCTACATTCTTTTTAGATAGTCCAGTTGTTAAAGAACTGGTTGAATGGTTAAAACAAGAATATCCAAATATACCGCGTGTCGCTGGTAGTCAGAATGATAGTATGCGTAGTCTGGACATGGATTGGTATGTCTATGGTTATGGTGAAAATGCCATGTTAGAATTGATGAAACATTTCGATGGTGGGCCAGAACCAATACACTTCAATAAAGTAATTAACTGTTATGTAAATTACAAGTCCTTCCCCAAAGATGACTTAACAGTATCATATCAAGAAACCGATTTTATGAACCCAAGAGAAATACTTCTTTTGGAGTTTGCTCGTGGATGTAAGTTCAAATGTAAGTTTTGTAGTTTCCCCATACTAGGTGTTAAGGGTGATTACTCTCGTACAGCAGAAAGCGTCTATGATGAGATGTTAGAGAATTATGATAAGTGGGGAACAGAACATTATATTGTCCTAGATGAAACATTCAATGATAGTCCACAGAAGATTGAGAAGTTTGCTAATGTAATAGAAAAACTTCCATTCCAACCAAAGATGACCGCGTATATTCGCGGTGATTTAATTGCTTCGCGTCCTAAAGATTGGGATAACCTAATCAAGATGGGAATTACATCTCACTTCTATGGTATCGAGAGTATGAACCACAAGGCAGCTAAATCTGTTGGTAAAGGGATGAATACTGGTAGGATACAGGATGGACTGTTAGAAGTAAAAGAATACTTTCAGAAAAATGCTGGATTTTATAAAGGTCACATATCACTAATATCTGGACTTCCATATGAAACTATTGATAGTCTACGCGATACAGTCAAATGGTGTTCTGAATACTGGGCAGACCAGAGTTATCATATGAATATATTGATGATTAAGTTACTAGGTAAACCATCTCTTAATCATAGTTCAGAATTTGATTTAAACTGGAAAGATTATGGATATAGGGAGTCCCAGTTTCCCAAGGATGATATAAAGTGGGATATGAGTATCAATCCGTTCTATAAAGTCCTCTACGACTATGTGGCGACCTCTGGCGAGTACATTATGTGGGAAAATGACTACTCTAGCATGTATGAGTGTTTTAAATTCTGCGTGGAAGAGTTTAGTCAGGCAAAACTAAAGAATGTATTAGACCCATTTATGTATGATAAGTTCTTTATAGACCCTAGTGTAAAATGGGATGATTTTCAAACACAAACACACATGGAAAGAAGAGAGAGTTTTATCTTAGACCATGTTGATGGTTATATTCAAAAAAAATTAGCTTCTAACTGCTAGAGAAGCGATAATATCTTCTTTACTCTTATCTATGACCAGAACAGGTTGAGCGGTATTAGCTTGTCTTCCGCCACCAGCGGCTGAATCACCTGTAGGTGCATTAACTGAATTTGCAGCCATTTGTCCTTCCGCAACAGCAGTCGATAATTTATCAGATTGAGTCTGTTCCATTTTAATTGCATTTTCACTAGTTGTTAGTTCAATTTGGGAAGAACCTCCAACTGCATCTTTTGGTTCGGTTGGTGTAGATAAGTTAGCAGAAACATCGGTTTCCACTACATCCATTCCAACATCCATATCCTTTGGACTGCCATCTGGGTTGTGAGTATTACCAAATTTTTCGTCCCAAGTTTTTTGGTCTTCTGCTAATTGTTTCATGTCTTGATTTCTTCTTGACTGACCAGTTTTCTTTTTGGGTCTTGGTTCTACTGGTTCAGCTGATTCCGCCCACCCTTCTTGGATTTTTCTTAGTTTGTCTTTTACAAAATCCAAAATCATCGCGTAGTTTTCACCATATCCACTGCCTTCAGTGTTCATATCGGTATCATGTGGAAACTTCTTTTTCGGGTCTTTAGAGTCTGGGTCACCAAAAACATCATTATACATATCTCTCGCTAATAGACCAGCGTCTACTGTTAATCCACCAGCAATACTAGGAATGAATACTCCACCTAATTCCGCAGCTGCACCCGCCTTGTCTCCTTGGAACAATCTCCACATTGCCATACCAGCACCAGCAACTGCTCCTACAAGTGGTAATTGTTTTAAACCATATTCACCCATGTTTCTGGCAAATGCCATCGCAAGCTTGCCTTGGTCTAAAACTTTTTTTCCTACATTTGGAGCTTGTATTTTTACATTATCTGGTTTTATCGTATTTGTGGTTGCGCCCCCATCTGCACCCGCCACTGTTAAATTTCCTTTTTTGGATTCTACTACAGGTTTGCCAGCATCTGGGCCGTCAGCGACAACCATCTGTCCAGCTGTGTCTACACCTTGGGGTTTTATCTGTACCTTAGATGCATCAATAGCACCATCTCTGGCTCTGCGGAATGTGTTCATTGGATTTTCTACATTTAGAAATCCTCTTTGACCTTCCACCACTCTATTTCTTATTCTAGTACCCAACATAGCAGTTGATTTAGCCGCGTTTGCGAGAGTCATATCACCACCTTCAAGGGTCAATAATCTCTCTTCAATATTTTTTCTTTGTTCTTCTAAGGCAGCTGCAGCTGCTTCGTCACCTTCTGTTTCTGACTCTTCACCGAATTTTCCTTTCCCGCCGAATAATCCGAGTTTCAGTAAAGCTGCTAATGCTCCAAGACCAGCTGCACCGCCAGCTCCCATTCCACCACTGCCAGACTTTCCACCAAATGAAGCTTTTACAGCACTCTCATCTGGTGGTTGTGGGGTAGTATCAACACCAGTTAAACCAGCAGCCATGGTTACCGTGTTGCCTTGAATTTTTGTGAGGATTTCTTTTATGTCTTGTAGTTGATTAACTACTGGATTACTACTGTCACCATCTTGTAACGCGGATGTAGCTTGAGCAGCTGTTGCCATGTGGTCTTGGCCACCACGAACACCACCCATATTACCACCCCTAAATGGTATAACATTATTGCCACCGCCTGCCCCCATGAACCCTTGATTAGAGTCTAGCGCTCCACCCATCAATGCACCAGTACCAAAACCAGCACCGCCGCCGCTTCTACCTCGTCTTCCTGGCGCCCTAACTCCAGCTGGTGATTTTCCACCCCTTCTGGTTAAAAAGCTTCTGGCTCCAGAAAATAGAGATCTACCTTTAGTTGCGATATCGTAGAAAATTTTCATTGAACCCCTCTCTTTATTGACTCCATTTATTTGATTTCATTGCTTCTGTCTTCTTTTTTAAATGTTGGACTAACATCGAAATGTACACTTGCCTTTCCCACGGAACCCAACTCTCTATTTCTGTTAAACTATATTTATGTTCTTGCATTAATAGAAAGTTAGTTTTAAAGTAATTTTCTAAATTTTCATGGAAAAGGCTTATGCGAAAAAATCGTAGTACCCATTCATATACACGGTGTTTTCTTTTTCACATTCCCTACATGTATATTTTATTTCATTTTCTATAGCAGGCATTGTTTCAAAAAAGTCCTGTAACTTTCTGAATTGTTCTGAAGTTAAGTTATCTACAAAATCAGTCTTTTCTTCATCACTTAAATCAGAACTTTCTATGATACTGTCTCCATAGTAAATAATTTCTATACATTGTTCTGCAACCGCGTAGATATCTTTTTCTGTTTCTGAATGACCCAACGCAATCATTTCGGTAACATCTGGATATCTCATTTTTACTGTTATGTCATCAGCAAGAGTAACATCTAATGAATGTCCCTCTGTTTCAATTAACTCAAAAGTGTCAAGATTGATATCCATATCGGTTGGCGCTTCACACGCTCCGCATTGCAGTCTTACACTTACTGTATCTGATACTGAAACCTTTCTAAGTTCTAAGAAGATTTTTTGCATGTCAAATATCGGGAGTTCATCTCCCTGTACCTTACCAAAAGAACAATTGGTTATTACCTGTTGGGTGGCTTTAACCATTTCTTCTTGGTCTTTTGATTCACTGGCCAAGACAAGCAGTTTTTCCTCTTTTACTAGGAAAGGTCTGAACTTAACACTCTTGTTAAGAGAGTGTATGTGAACATCTATCAGAGGATGTTCTGTTTGTGGTAGTGCCATATTATCCTCCAGACCTATATTGCTTCGCCCAAAAACCCATTCATGTAAGCGGTATTTTTGGTTTCACAATTTACACAATTAAACTCTATTTTGTTATTAACCACTGGCATGTTTGCAAAGAAGTATTTTATCTCTTCAAACTCACCTTTAGTTAAGTTATCTACAAACTCTATTTTTTCTTCATCATTTACATCCAAGAATTCGTCTTCATATAATATAGCCACTATACACTTAGTTGCTATATCATAAAATTCTGCGAATTCTTTTCCTTCAGCTGTTTCAAATATTTCTTTCGCGGTGGGATATCTCATAGTAACAATTAAGTTTTCTCTGAGTTCTATAACTGGACTGCTAAACTTTCCGCGAGTTATATCAAAGTTTGATAGTGATATCTCTACTTCATTTGCTTCACCGCACTCCTCACAGGCAAATAACCAATTTGGTATTTCTGTTTTTGAGTATTCGAGAAGTTTTAAGAAAATTAGTTGTAGGTCAAAAATAGGTAGAGTAGTCCCATCTATTTCCCCCAATGAACAATTAGACACTACTTCACACATAGACTCCAAAAGAACTTTTCTTTCTGTGTCTGGTGATTCTAGTAGTCTTTCTTCTTTTACTAGTAGTTGTCTAAAAGGAATGTCTTTATCTAACGAATAGACAAATATATCCCTCAAAGGATATTTCACCTTTGGTAACATTACAAACCTCCATCAATTTAATCAATCCAATCATTAATATTATGAGCAATCTTACTCTTAATAGCGTTTTTGAAACTATTCTTACGGAAATTAAGAATACCGAACAACCTTTCTGAATCTCTGGAATCAACTCCCCTAGATGTCCATCTCCTAAATGCGAATGTTACATTAACTCTGACAATACCTTCAGCACTTTGACCCATAGGTAAAATGTTCATAAGTCTTGGAAACGCATCATATAGTTTCCACCGCGTGACTCTGTTGTCTTCTCTATCCAATGTGTATACTTCTACTGTCCCTACATGTTCATCTGGAAAACTTACCTCTTTTGATATGGGGTCAGCGATTATAGTCATCCAGTTTTCAAAATATGTTCTTACATCCCAGTTATCGTCACAGAAAAATGTAAACGCTGCTGTATCACCAAAATACTCAATACCATGAGCTCGTTGTTCTGTCCATGTGCTTATTTTTGTTGGTGTCCATTGTATCTGTAAGCCGGGTATCTGTGCTTCTTCACACAGTAATGATACTTCTCTATCAGTTGAGAAGTTTGATGGGCCATTGATTACTATCTCAAATCTGTTAGACCTCGCAAGGTCATTCTTTCTGACCTTAGCAATAAAGTCACTTGTTTTAAAATATGCCATTAAATCATTCTCCTAGACTTTTGGAACACGGTGTTCTTACTAACATTAAAGTCTTCTACTGGTAAAAATATAGCACCTTTCCAATCTTGCGGATTGATTTCAAAAAACCTAGACCTTATTTGTTTTGTTAAATATCTTTTTACGCATGGTTTTACTTCTGGGAATTGTGCAGAGTTTGACAATAGTTCCCAGTTATATCTCATTGTAGTTTTATCATCTATTGCTCTATCTTGTATCGTTTCCATCAACTTACCTAGTAATTGAGCTCTCATCATGTAAGGTAGATAGTGTAAATTTAATCCCCAGAACCCATTGTTAGTTGGTTCAAATGGAAGACACAAAGGAAACGCATCAAAGTATGGCAGTTTATCTTTGAATTTTGCATCATATCTAAACAAATACATTGAACCTATATCAAACTGACTCACTGGTTTACCAATATCATTTGATATAGCGCTTGAAGGATTAGTTACGCCACGCATAACTTGCCTTACTTGATTCATATACCAATTAAATGACTTCTGTCCAGAGTCAGAATTTGGTCTTATTTGTAGAAATGGATTCGCCATAGCGACTATTTATAATACATTCCCAATTCTTTCTCAGTAATTATTTTAAATTCCCATCCTTTATCGAGACAAAATTCTTTTGCTGATTTCCACTTTGCTTCATTGATACCATAGTTGGCAATCTCTTGTAAGTACTTTTTTGTTTTCTTTCTTGGTTCTGGGGGTTTTGTAAATCGTTCTGGTTTGATTTCTATCAAATATGTGCCACCAACTGTTTTCAAATAGAAGTCAACAAAGTAACGATGTATTCTTCTATCGATTGGTGACCTGTAGGGTATCGCTATAGGTTCAGATGCCCACTCTAAAACATCTTGGTTCTTGTCGCACCAATTCATAAATTTTAGTTCGTAGGCAGACCGATAAATAACTTCTGAAATATTCCCTCTATACTTTTTTGCGTTTTTTGGAATAAATTTCCCTTGGTGGATATCTTTTCGGTACGGCATGTTATAAATAGTCCAGTAAAATCATAATTACTATTTATTACGGAGTTCACGCATGAGTGTTTACAAATGGTTAGATACAAAACTAGGAGGCATTTTGCCTGGCGGAGTGCCATTAGGCGGAAGCCGAAATGAAGGTTCTGACCCAGAAAACACAGCAAATGCAGTTTCTAAGTCGGCGGGAGCTGGTGATAAAAACGACAACTCTGGTAAAAAATCAGAACAACCCGAAAAACCAAAAACATCATTTGTAAGTTATTCCTATCCAGATGGATTAGATAATACAGATGAGTTCCCACATCAAATTATGTTTAATGTCTTAATCAGACAGACAGAAGCTGAATATACCGCTAATGTAGGTAATTTACCAGACGCTGGTAGGGGTGAAGATTTAGCGAGTAACTTAACAAATGATCAGGCGCGGAATTTAGTAGCAGATGCTGGTGAGTTCGCAACAGTAGCTGCTACTACTACATATGGAATAAAGAGAGGTGATGCTGTTGGTGCTGGTGTAGCTCTTGCTGGATTTATGGTATCCGATGATTTTGGAAACAACATCGCATCTTTAGTTAAGGCAAAAACTGCAAGAAGAAATGTAGCAAGAATTAGAATGGCGATGCCGATGTCACCAAAGAATGAAATGACTGCTGAATGGAATGTTACTGACTTTGGTGCTATCATGGGTATGATGATGAGTAAGTCAGCAACAGGAACTATAAGTGATGTAATTGCTAATGCTGCTAAACATGGTAGTGATGTACAAGAGTCCTTGTTAAGAACTGCTGCTGGTACATTGAATATCGGTAAACAAATGGGATTAAATATACCGTTGCAATCTAGTATCGAATTGATGACTCGTAAAGTTGGTAACCCATATAAAGAAACACTTTTCAAAACAATGAATTTTAGGGACTTTCCATTTGTATTTAAATTTGCTCCAAAAAATAATCACGAATTATTACAGGCATTAAAAATTGTTAATATATTTGAAAGATATATGACACCCAAAAAATCTAAATCAACAATGTTTTTAGAATACCCCGCTGAGTTTGAAATAATTTATCAGTATAAAAATAAGGAGAATGTTTATTTTACAAACTTCTTTAATGATACTGCTTTAACTAACTTTACAGTTGATTATGGTAATGGGGGCATGTATACCTCATTTAGAGGCACAGAGGGTGCTCCATCCGAAATTACTATGAGTATGAATTTTAAAGAACTTACTCTTCTTCATAGAGATTCTATTGTTGATATAACAGACCAAAATGAAGTGATGGGTGGATTCCAAGGGCCTGGTATTGGTGCTACAGTACAGGGAGAAACACCAGCTGACGCACCAGTAGAAAATAAAAATCCTGGCCAGGCAGATGGAGAAAATAATTCATTTGATGAAAATTCATCCTCAGAACCAGATGGGAGCGACTAATGGCATTTTTTAGACAATTTCCTAGAACACTTTATACGGTAGATGATACTCTTATAAACATACCAGACATTTTCCGCCGTGTTGCTCCAAACAGCATTACAAACAGTATGATGGCTATGAGTTCATATGATATTCAAGATGGACAAAAACCAGAACATCTATCACATGATGTATATGGTACAGTAGATTATTATTGGGTGATATTGATTGTTAACAATATCGTAGACCCATATCATGACTGGCCAAAATCCTCAGAAGATTTATTAGATTTTACAAAACAACGGTATGGTGCAGAGAATATACATAAGATTCATCACTATGTAGATGGAACAAATGCAGATATCAGAGTTGATTTTGACCAGACAAAATTTAATACTGGGGAGATAAAGTCTATTTCCAATATAGAACATGAAGAAAAAGTAAATGAAGAAAAACGACAAATAAAAGTTCCCAAACCAGAATTTATTGAGGAAATAGCAGGACAGTTTAGAAAATTAATTAGAGGAAACTAATATATTATGGCCGCCAAAGATGTACCAACTCCAGGCTCGATACGAGTAACAGAAGTATCTCTGCTAGCTAGAAACGCAACAAACTTTTCAACAAAAGATTCTAAGAGAACAATTGACTTGTTAACACAGGGTTATGTTGGTGATATTACTATTAAAGAAAGTATGCATACCAACTATCTAACATGTGACATTAGTATAGGTGACGCTAGAAATCTATTGGGCAACCTTCCTATTTTGGGTGGAGAAGCTATAACAATAAAAATGTGTTCATCTCATTTGAATGACCAAAACCCAACGCATGTTATAGAACAGAGTTTTATTATTCATTCTATTTCAAATAGAACATTTAAAGATGATAGAGAACAAATATATAATCTTCACTGTATATCTCCAGAAGGATACAAGAATAATACAGTTGTTATAAGTGAAAGGTTTAGTGGGCCACCAAAAGAGATTTTTAATGACATATACCAAAGGTTTTTATCTGAACCTAGAACTATGCGAGAGACAGGGAAAAAAGATATAAAAAGAGAATTGGAGTTTTGTGATGTTGCTGGTGGACAAACATTTAAAAAAGATAACATATGTTTTATTGCTAATTACTGGACACCTTATGAGTGTATGAATTATTTGGCAAGTAAAGCTGCCCCAGCACCAGCTGGTGGAAAAGAATTAATGCCAAATGTTAAATACTTTCAAACTCACAAAGCACATTATGTTGCTAGTCTTTCTAAGATAGCTGCATTTTATAAAGAACAGGGTGTAATTTATGATGAGTTTACATTGTTGCCTCAACAATATGATACTTTTATGTTGAATGAAGATAGAAAAAATAGAAGTGGTTATAAATCCATATCGCCGTTTGCATCTAATAAACATACTCAGATTAGTAAACTTGCTATTCCTTTTTACACAGATGATTTAAATGACCAAATATCTGGATACCAAGGAAATTTTACGGTTGGATTTGATATGACAACCAGACTTCCTTATCACATGGAATTTGATTATACTTCAGCACATGAACAGAGACTTAAAGACAATCAAAGGGTTATACCAGCTGGGTACAAAGATTTTTTTCATATAGATAAAACATCTCCAATAAAACCAGATTTATTGACTAACCCAAGGTCTGCTATGAATGTGCAAATGGGTTCTTCTCAAATGTGGACTGACAACGACTTTGGACATGATTGGAGATTTTTACTGGATACAGCTTATAGAGATACCGCGACAGCAGAATTAGAAAGATTAGAACTTTCAATTGATATACCAGGCCGAACTGATATTGAAGTCGGACAGTTGATATGGTTAAACATTCCAAATACAGGTGAAAAGGGTGACAACCCTTCTCCAGATGAATTGTTTGATAAAAAAATGACAGGACTTTATTCTATCACAAGAATAAGACATGAAATTGATATAGCATCTTCTAACCACGAAATGTCCATAGATGTGGTAAGAGATAGTTTAGGAGCAGGCACATGATGAAAGAAAGATATCCAAATTTTTGTTGGTGGCAAGGTGTAGTAGAAGATAGAAATGACCCAGAACAGTTTGGTCGTTATCGTGTTCGTATTATAGGATACCATACATTAGATAAAGCAGTTTTACCGACAGAAAGTTTACCGTGGTCAATCCCCATGCAACCAGTTACCTCTGCTGCTATCTCTGGTGTTGGTAGTTCGCCCAGTGGATTGGTAGAGGGTTCAAGTGTAATTGGATTCTTTGTTGATGGCGGAGATGGTCAGATACCAGTTATCATGGGTTCATTTGGTGTGGAAGATAATGTTCCCAGTGTTCCAAATTTAGAGGATGGTAGTACAACACCAGAACCAGCAGAGTCATTAGCCCAGAGAGGATTTTATGACCCCAACGGTGTCTATCCACGCAGAAAACATTTAAAAATAGAAGATACTGCTTCCCCATTGGAAATAGATAATTTTATTGAGGACGGATTAGGAAAAATCACAGACCTTGATGGTAATCCTTTGTCCGCTTTAGCGTCTGGTATTGAAGAGGTAGATGTTGGTAAAAACATTCTTGAGGAAGCTTCTTCATCTCGACTTTCAAGGGGTGCTACTGCTTCAGAAAATCATTATTCACTAAAAGCAAAAAGAGACACTAGAACATTAAAAATTCCACGCGGATTTGCAAGTAAAATATCTGGATGGAATAATTTAGAAATACCTTTTGACCACACCAATGAAGGTGAGGATGAATTTGGCAATAATATAAAAGAAGTAAATTCAGTTAAAACTGGAATATATGAACCAACTTTTTGGGATGAACCACATCCACAGGGTTCAGAACAATCAAAATCCAAGTACCCATATAACCATGTAAGGGAAACCGAAAGCGGACATGTATTCGAGGTTGATGATACACCAGACGCAGAAAGAATACACGAATACCATACTGCTGGAACATTTAGAGAAATCCAACCAGACGGAACCAAGGTAGAAAAAATTGTTGGTGATGATTATGTCATTGACTTAAAAAACCGATACATGTATGTTAATGGAAACTTTGACCTTATGGTTGAGGGGGATTATAATCTTAATGTTAAGGGAAACAAATACGAACATATAACTGGTCACTCATACACCACTGTCATGGGTAATAGATTAAGTAAAATGCAAGGACATGAATTAGTTGATACTCAAAGTTCATATCTATTAATGACTGCTGGTAACTTCAATTGTCAAGTAGGACAGTCTGATAAAGACCAAAAGAAAATAGGTAATTATCGTTTGCGTGTCTTGGGACAAATGAACGAAACGGTTCAAGGCAAACACAAAATAATGGGTGGTAATGATTTTAAACATATTGTCAAAGGTGACATAGGATTTACTACCGCACTTAGAACAGGAATTGACCCAACTGCAGCTTTAGATGCTGCTTCGTCTGGGTCAGCTCCAACTCCAGATGCACTTGTTCAAGGTGGTTCAATTAAATTGGAGGCAATTCAGAAAATTGACATTGCAGCTGCTCCGACTGATTTACCGAAAATACCTGGCACGCCTCTTGGTGGTGTTGTTTCCATAGTTTCTGATAGAATTAACACAACCGCGAGAGTTGACTATGTAGAGAGAGTTGGCCCAGTTTCGGTTCCCCTACCAGCTCAAGTTATCGGACTCAAGACAACACAAGTTATGTCTGCTCTGCCTGCTGGTGGTATCTTTGAAAATGTTCTTGGACTTGGTAATATTACTAGAACAATTATTGGTGAAGGTAATATTATTGACCTCGCAACCCTTGGTACTGCTACTTACACCGCTGGCGTTGGAGCTGCTAGTCTTGTTGCCCTTGCTGGTGCTGCTAATGTTACTTCTACTGCCCTAACTACAATTACTGGTGCTACTGCATTGGTTACTAGTGCTGCTACTGCTATTACTGGTACTGGTGGTGTTGTCGTTACTGGTGCTACAATTGACTTAAACGGCCCTGCCGGAATCAGTCTAAACTAAAGGATAAGAAATGAGTTGTAAAGGTATAGGAGCACAGTTTGGGGAAATCGCGGATAAGATTGACCAACTACAAGATCGAATTGACCAAGTTGTTGATACTACTGTTGATGCGATTGCGAGTGAACTGGGTATCAGAGGTCTTCAGGCAAAATTTCTTGCTATGCAAGGAGAGTTTGAAGCGCTGTTCCAAAAAGAATTTGGTAACCTAGAAAACTTTCTTGACCAATTAAAAGATGGTATACCTTTTTCTGAAGATATTCAGAACTTAATGGCTCTTGGAGCCCAGACTGTTGAGTTTGTTAATAAATTAGAAGATTTAAAAGACAAGTATGGAAATGATTCAGCAGTAGAAGATATTCTAAGAGACCCAGCAGGATTCTTGGATACTTTAGGAGCTGACCTAGAAAAATTATGTGAGGCTTTACCTAACTTTGAAAAAGGAAAAGATGGTAAGATAAAAGTTACTGCGGCCAAGTTTAACCTTGACGCTGGTGAGATAGATGCTGAAGAATTATTGAATGAAGGTGTATCTCCATTAATAAAAAGAATTAAAGAAGCTTTGAGGAGAATGACAATAACATTTGAAGAGGACAAAGTTTCTTCATTAAATAAAGCTACAGACACGAACTTCGGATAAAGTTATTATAAATAGTCAAATGATTAGGAAACCTACTACAATATACAAAGATTTTGATTTGAGTTTTACTAAAAACCCAAACACAAAGGATATTGCTCGTAGAGTAGATGTTCAGGCGGTTAAGCAAGCTTTAAAAAGTCTATTATTGACTGATTACTATGAAAAACCGTTTAACCCGAATTATGGTTCTCCAATTAGAGGACTGTTGTTTGAACCACTCGATCAAGCTACTGGTACAAGTATGGCTACGGAAATAAAAAGAACCATACAAAACTTTGAACCGCGTGCTGTTGTAGAAGAGGTAGAGGTTTACCCAGATGTAGACACTAATACCTTTAACTGTAAAATATTTTTTTATGTTAGAGGAATAAGAAGACTACAAGAATTAGATTTAGTTTTAGAGAGGTTGAGATAATGCCAATAGTTGCTGTTATAGGAAATCTTACTACAAATACACATGGGTGTAATACATCGGTTGCAATTGATGATTCCAAATATTTGGCAGCCAACACTACTCTTGCATCTGGTGTAACAATTGGAGGCATACCTGTCGCAGTAGTAGGTTCCAAACTTGAAGACCATACAATTTTGACAGGTGGTAGTTGTGTTCCTCACCCATCTATGACTGTAACACAAGGTTCTGCTACAGTAACAGTTGGTGGGAGTCCTTTAGCTTATCAAGGAGCAACTGTTTCTTGCCCAGGCACAATAACTGGTGCTTCTGGATTAGTCACCGTAGGCGTGTAAATAGATAAAAAAAGAGAGAAGAGATGTCAGTAAAAAATGTAACAGAATTAGATTTTAGTACAATAAAACAAAACCTAAAAACACACTTGCAGAATCAATCTGAATTTGCAGATTATGATTTTGATGCTTCTGGTATCTCGCAACTAGTGGATTTGTTGGCGTATAATACACACTACAATGCAGTTCTCGCCCACATGGTATCTAATGAATCTTTCATTGACTCTGCTGTAAAAAGAAACTCCGTTGTATCTATTGCTAAGACTATGGGATATGTCCCAAGGTCTGCTCGTTCAGCAAAAGCTGTCGTAGACTTGACCGTACAACCAGACCCAGCTTATAGTGTAACTGCTTTAACTCTCAGTAAGTCCAAAGTTTTTAGTTCTAATGTAAATGGAAGGAATTATTCTTTTGTACCAGATAAAGATTACAGTGTAGATAAGTCTGTTGTAAATGGTGTTTCTGCTTTTAGATTTACGGATATCAATCTTATTGAAGGAACTAGGGTAACAACATCTGAAGTCATTAGTACAACAAATAGGTCTGGGCCAGTAATACTTCCAAACGATAATGTTGACACTACCACACTTACAGTTAAAGTTCAAAATTCTGCGACAAACTTAAATGCTGAAACATATAGTCAATCAGAAACAATCGCTGGTGTTAAGTCAACTTCAAAAGTATACTATCTTGAAGAAAGAACAGATGGATACTATCAAGTAGTATTTGGTGATGGTGTTCTCGGTAAACAACTAGATGTTGGAAACATTGTCATATGCGAGTACATAATTTCTAATGGTACAAAGGGAAATGGTGCTAGAGCATTTTCTCCACCGACTAATATAACTGGAAACCAAGAAACACTTAATGGAAAAACGAAAGCAGTCGCTGCTGGTGGATACGAATTAGAAACTACTGATAGTATTCGTTTTAATGCACCAAGATTTAATTCTGCGAAAGGTAGAGTTGTGACATCTACTGATTACGAAACAGCGATTAAACAATCCAATCCAAATATCAAATCAGTTACGGTGTGGGGTGGAGAAGATAATATACCGCCTGTTTATGGTAAGGTTTATATATCACTACAACCTCAATCTGGATTTGTTATTACAGAGACAGAAAAAAATGAAATTACTAACAATGTTATAAAACCAAAACTACCTGTGTCTTTGGTTACAGAATATGTAGATGCAGAAACACTGTTTATTGGATTTAACATCGCGGTTACTTATGACCCGAAACTTACTACATCATCTTCAGACTTTATTAAAACATCTATCTTGTCACAAGTAAGTAAACACTTTAATGCAAATGTTAATGAGTTAAAGAAAAATTTCTTCTTTTCTAAATTAACTAGAGAACTTGATTTGGTAAATGATTCTATTTTGGCAAACAACATAGAAATGAGATTGATGAAAAAGATTTCACCTACTCTTGGTACTCCTACTCGGTATCAATTAAAGTATAACAATAAACTATTAGCTAGTTCTGTTAGAACAAATTATTTTACTGCTAATATAAACGGTTCACAAGATGAGGTCTATATAACAGATAAACCAGACGAAACATTTACTGCGTCACAACAATACAACGGACAAAGATTTAACCTTGCGAAAGGTGACCTTATTTTGAAAACAAAAGCAACAAACACTATTATAGGGGGAACCGTAGGAACTATCGATTATGACACTGGGTCATTAGACATTTCATCTTTAAGAGTTGATTCTGTTAGTGGGTCTGCTAATACTGACATTAGGGTATACATAACTCCGCATGAAAGTGCTAAAAATATTTCTACAGATTCCTTGGTGCGGGCAACAGAAGAACAATCATATGCTGTTACCGCTTTACCAGCAAGAAATATAATACTGTCCCTTGATGACTCTCAGATAGACACTACTAACAATGTTAAACAGGGTGTTGCTGTCACTATGATATCAAGGGTACAGGATGACTAATCGAATACCATCATATTTAGAGTATATTAAAACCATTGCTATCACTGGCGCTGGTTCTGGATATACTTCACCTGTCACACTTATAATAGATGCACCTACTGGTGATAATCCCATACAGGCTACAGCAACTGCTACGATTGACTTTGCTGGGTCTGGTGATATAACCTCTATTACAATTTCTGAGGCGGGAGATGGATATGATACCGCACCATCGGTAAAGATTACTGGTGCTGCTACAACTGTTTCAAGTACAACTACGAACACAGGTCTTGATGCTGGAACATATAACAATGTTGTTCCAACTTCTACAAGTGGTATTGGGGAGTTCGCTACATTTAACATTGTCATTGATGCAAATGGAGATGTTACTTCAATAGTACCATCAACAGGAGGACAAAAATTTGTTCAAAATGATACTGTAACATTTCTTGCTACTGCTCTAGGTGGAGTTGGAACTGAATCAGATGTTGTTGGAACTATTACTCACATTAATGGTGGACAGGGAGGACTGTTAACAGCAGAGGTTGATAGAATCGCAAAAGCTGATGTCTATGCTCAACCCAAGATTTCAAAACAGGTATCAAATCAATTACCAGCATTTATTAAAGATGACCATGCTCTATTTGTAACATTTATTGAAAAGTATTATGAATTCCTAGAACTTAATAATACAACTGACCCTACCAAACACGGGCCTTTAAAAGTACTACAAGATTTTTTATCTAAATTAGATGTTGATTTTAACGATGATGGAAGTATTAATACAGATGACAACTTCCTAAAAGAATTTTATAAAGACTATGTAAAAGATTTACCTCTAGGACAAAGTGCAAAATTAAGTCTTGTTCTAAAACATATCAATGACTTCTATACTGCAAAAGGTAGTGCTGAGTCAATCAAACTTTTATTTAGAATACTTTACAACGAAGAAGTAAATATCTTTAATGCACAAGAATTTGTTCTTAGACCCTCTTCCAGTAAATGGCAACAAGATTATGTTATCAAGGTTTATGAGAGAGGAACATATATTAATGCTGGTACACAAGATTATAATCCAGAAAACTTTACAGGACAACAAGTTGATATCCATTATTATCAGTCAACTGGTTCGGTTACAAATTCTTTTACTAAACGAGCAAGTGTTCAATCCGTTAAAAAGATTGCCTATACAAACCCACAAGCATATGAACTTGTTTTAGGTGGAATTGATAATACATTCTCTTTGCCAGGCCCAGGCGCCGCTAGTGTTTCAAATGATGAAATACTACAACCAGAAATTGCTGGTCTTATAGGAGATATAGTAGGAACTGGAGGTGGCGGTGCATACGAAACCCCAGACCCATCTGTAGTAGATGGAACATATAGTATTACTGATTCTGATTTTACAGGATACATTGATGTTCCGTGGAGTATAGGACTCGCGGTTACAAAAGGAACATATGTAAAAGCAAACAACAAAATATATCTCGCGGTAAATACTGGAACTACACTTAACAGTGGAACAGGCCCAACTCATGAATCTGGTGAGGAAACAAATGGTAGTGTTAAGTTTAGGTTCATTCAAATAGTAACTGCTGATGGACACTATACAACTGGAAGTTCTGGTGCTACATTTACAGTTGTTATCGCTGGTAACTCTGTTTCTAGTGTTACAAAGACAGGAAGTGGAACAGATTACTATCCAAATGAAATACTAGAAATACCTGCCACAAAGTTTGGTGGAACTGGAACTGGTGTAAAAATCAAAGTTGATAACATTACCAGTGGTAAAATTAAAAAGGTAATTATAATTGACGGTGGTTCTGGATTTGCTTCTAACCCGAATGTTCTTATAACTGCAAATAGTGCTGATACTATTACCACAGATGCTTTAATAGAAACAAGAGTAAGTGATGGTAAAATATCTCAGACTATATTTACAAACAATACGACAGGTGTTGGGTATAATAATTTACCATCGCTAAGAATTTCTACTGGACTTACTCTTACATTTGTAAGTTTAGCAGACGAGGTTTTCCCAGATACTACTAGTGGTGATACTTTCTCTGCTATGAAAGGTATTGTTAATAGGGTATTGAATACCGCTCAATTCAATTCAATAAAAACTGGTTCTAGTGCCACATCTGGTGGATTTAAAATTGGTGACTCTTATGTCATTAATGAAACTGGTGGAATTTTAGGTGTTTACGCGCTAGACTATTTTGCTGGAGACTACACACTAACTGGGGTATCTAACAATGCTTATGTGAGAGTTACATCACTCGATGAAAATGGATATCCTGCTACATTTGAAGTACTTGCTGTGGGACAAGGATTTAACAGAGAAGATTTCCAAATAGAACTAACATCACCCACAGGTAATATTGCTATTGTTGACTTTAAGACAGGATACAATGCAGTACTAGGTGGAGTTGCTGGAGATGCTGGTGGATTCCTATCAGACGCGAACAAACTATTTGATAATTTAGTTTATCAACCATATGCATATCAGATACAATCAGAATTACAGGCTAGTGAGTGGAAGGAGTATGTTAAAAGGTCAGCTCACCCCGCTGGATTTGCTTTATTTGGTGATTTACAGATTAGACAGGACATTGATTTTTCTGCTGGGTTTACAGTTGAAACAGATGTTTACATGTTCTTTGTATACCCAGATGTTGAAGAACTGTTTGTACAAGAAACAGTTGTTAAAGATATCGCAATTACAGAAGCAGGGCCTGACTCAATTTTCCCAGGCGATGCCATCAATTCATTTGATGTCACAACTGCTCCATCTGATACTGTTGGAATTCAATCCGAAGAAGGCCCGTATACATTTGTTGGTACATCGGTAAGAGTTTACTACGCGACTTCAGATGGAACGGAATCTGGTGACCCATACTTTGTACAACACGCAACTGCATCGGATGACTATGTAGAAAGATTTGGTGTTGGTGACTACTTCTTAAATGACGGTGGCCCATATGTAGAACTTGGTAATCCACAGAAACTAGTAGAGATTAACTTTAATTCTACGGATACTGGTGAGTACGCATTGGATTACTTTGCTAACGATGCTGGTAGATACACGGTTCTTGTTGCAGATGATGCCGAAAGAAGTACAGAATTCTTCTTTGCTAATGATACACTAACATCACTTGAAGTTCAGGCTACTGCAACAGATAGTGTAGAAATGGGTGAGGTTGTATTGATATCATTTGTATTCTTCAGAGAACCTTCTGATACATTCGAGACTGCTGATAGTGTTGTTGTAGAAGCACAACCAAGACCTACTGACACATTTGACATCGCTGACGCGGTGACCAAGTTTGATATCGGAGTCAACCCAACAGATACACCAACTGCCGATGAGTCAACAGTATTTGATGTAACTACTGTTAGAGCTGATACATTTACAAGTGATGATACTATATCAATAGAACCACAGTTAATTGGTACTGATACAATACTAATGCAAGACGCACCGTCTGTAGAACACGGTGGTGTATATGCAGATACATTTAACATTGCTGACGCGGTAGATAAGTTTGATATAGGTGTGAATCCTTCTGATATAGGCGCTACTGCTGACAGTATAAATAATTTTGATGTCACAACTGCTCCAACGGATAGTTCAGATACCGCAGATTCAATTACTAAATTTGATGTAGAGATAGACCTCACAGGTTCTTCCGTGGACGAAGATGTTGCTATGGGAGACAGTGGTAGTCTTATATCACAGTCATATACAGTCGATTTAACTTATTTTGCCGAAGATTATGTTGCTGATACTGTAGTGAATTTTTAAAAACTAATTTTAATTCTTATAAATAAGGAATAACAAGGCAATAACTAATTTTAGAGGAGATAAACATGTTGCAAAATAATGCCTTAAGCGCCAAGGGTCGATTGACCATTGAGCTCTTTGACAAAGAGGGTACTCTTCTTGAGACCCAAGAAGTAAAGAATGTTGTTGTAAACAACGGTCTTAATTATATCGCATCTCGCATGAAAGATGCATCTGCCACCGCAATGTCACATATGGCAATCGGTTCAGATAATACTGCTGCCGCTGCTGGTAATACTGCATTAGGTACAGAACTTGGTAGGGTTGCTCTTACTTCCACTACTGTCACTTCAAACTCAGTCGCTTATGTTGGGGACTTCCCCGCTGGTACTGGTACAGGTGCAGTTGTTGAGGCAGCTATCCTAAACGCTAGTTCGGGTGGTACGCTACTGTGTAGAACTGTGTTTTCTGTAGTTAACAAAGCTGCTGCTGACACATTAAAGATCACTTGGACGGTTACTGTATCTGACTCCTAAGAGTTAAACTAAGGAGTTAGTGCATGGCCATTCTGTTACTAGAACAGGCAAGGTTTCATCAGGCGAGGTCTTTCTATAGAGACATCTATAACGGCAATGATAAATTTTATCTTGCGGCCTCGCGTACTGAAACATGGACGGATGATACCGCGCCTGATACATCGGTAGATAATCGTGTCGATGTACAGAATTTCAGAGACAAAGTACTTTTTGTAAAACGAGTGCAGTCTGCTGACACGGCCATGTTAGCTCGAAGGATTGATTGGACTACTGGTACAGTTTACGATAGGTATGATGATGCCTATAGTCCTACAAACACCGCGAATTCTGGTGCTACATCATTACAGACTGCAAACTATTATGTCTTAACAGATGATTTTAATGTTTACAAATGTATTGATAATAACAACAATGGACAAAGTACTACAAAACCAAACAGTACTGGAACCGAAATATTTACAACCGCAGATAGTTACAAATGGAAGTTCTTATTTCAAATAGGTGCTTCAGACAGAACTAAGTTTTTATCTACTGGATTTATGCCAGTTAGAAAAGTATCTGGTGCTGGTCAACCATCATTTGATATAAATGGTGAAATTGATAGTATTACAGTAAGTGCTGGTGGAAGTGGATATACTTCACCACCAACGGTTACAATAAACGGTGATGGAACAGGTGCTACAGCACAAGCGACACTCACTGGAACATCGGTAACTGGTGTTACAGTTACTTCAGCTGGTTCTGGATATACCTTTGCGGATATTGTATTGACAGGTGGAGGTGGAGCTAACGCGGAAGCAGATGCTGTTCTTGGAAGTACAGACACACCTACACTCCAAACAAATGTGGAAGGTACTGCTGTAAAAGGAACTATTGATAACATAGTAGTTACAAACCAAGGTTCAGATTATACATCTGGAGATGTGACATTAAAAATTACTGGAGATGGAGAGGGTGCAGCTTGTGCTGCTGTAGTGAACACCAATGGTAACATTACTGGTGTAACAATTACAAATCCAGGCTCTGGATATACTACTGCATCAATACAGATAACACAAGCATCTGGTGGTGGTACTAATGCTGCCTTTAGAGTTATAATCGCACCTTTTGATGGACATGGTTCACATCCACAAAAAGAATTGTTTTGTAAACGAGTGGGTGTAACAGTTTCTTTTGATAACGATTCAAGAGATTTAATTACAGGAAATGACTATCGACAAGTAGGATTGATGAAAAACATAACTAAATATGGGTTAAGTAGTTTATTCGATGATGCAACTGGTTCTCCTCACTTCATCATTGGAATAAGTGACCCAAATAATTATGGTGCGGATGATATAGTCGAAACAACAAGTGGAGGTAATTTTACAGTAGCTCAATTAAGAGATACAACAGGAAACGGAACAGATGATAGTGTCTATTTACAAGAAAACAGTGCTGGAATAAGTGTATCTGACACAATTACAAATTTAACAAAAGGTCTCTCTTCTTTACCTATAAATAGTCTAAGTAATCCAGAGATAGATCCTAATTCGGGAGATATTGTTTACTTTGATAATAGAAAACCTATTACAAGGGAAGAGGGTCAAGTAGAGACAGTAAAAATAATATTTACTTTCTAAGGGAATAAAAGATGGCAATTGATTTAAATGTAACACCATATTATAATGACTTTTCGGCGGCTAAGAAATTTAACCGCGTAGTCTTTAAGCCTGGCGTTGCAGTACAAGCTAGGGAACTAACACAACTACAGGATTACCTGTTAAATACATTCAAGGAGTTTGGTGACTTTGTATTTAAAGATGGTGCAACTGTAAGAGGTGGTGCTGGTTATCCTGTTCTTGTTCCTTTTATTAAAGTAAACGACACAGACGCATCTTCAGCTGCCGTATCAAATGACACTCTCGCAAGTTATGTTGGTGATACTGTTACAGGGTCTACCACAGGAATTAAAGCAGTAATCAAAGATGTCAGAACTGGGTCGGATGGTGATGCAGTAGAAAAGAAAACTTTATATATTAACTACACCAAAGGTAATGAATTAGAATCTGGTACTATTGAATCCTCAATTAGATTTGAGGCGGGAGAAACTTTAACAGTAACCAGTACCAACTCCGACAGAAATGGAGATACTTTTGTTGTAGATAATAATACAGACATCAATTCATTTACAAAAAACTTCTATGGTTATGCAATTGATTTTGTCATAGAAGAAGGTATCATATATGCCCAAGGTAAATTTATCTCACACGATACCCAAACACTTAGACTAGACCCATTCAATGTCAATGTAAATTATTTTGTTGGTGTAACAGTAAAAGAAACCATTGTGGATTCAGATGATGATACTAGTCTTTTAGACCCCGCTACTGGTGCATATAACTATAACGCGCCAGGCGCTGACAGAACAAAAGTAGATACCGTAATCACTAAAGTTCCATATGGAAAAGATTACGAAAATAGCAAGGGTTATGAGTTAGGTGAGTTCATATCAAATGGTGATAATATCTATGAAGTTATCACTGCTGGTACAACTTCCGCTTCTGGTACTGGCCCAAATCATACAACAGGTAACGCTACAGATGGTAGTGTGGTATTCAAATACTTTGAAATGCCTACAGGGTTCACTACTCTTTATAAAATCAAAAAGGGTAAGATTGAGAAAAAATATAATTCAGATTTACAAGAATTAGCAGAACTAGGTAAAGCACTTGCTATAGAAAAGAAAGAAAGTGACGGAGACTATGTTGTTGAACCGTTTACTATTAAAATTGTAGAACATCTTAAAACAGTAAAAGGTGTTTCTTTTAACACATCAACAAATACAAATTATAGTTTAGGGCAGTTTGTAAATCATTTAGGAAAACTTTATGAAGTTACTATTGCTGGAACTTCTGCCTTTGGTTCTCCGCCAACTCACACTAGTGGTGATGTTCTTAGTGGTACTGTAAAGTTTGGATATAGGGGGTCATCTTACAGGATAGATAACGAAGGATATAACTTCAGTACAGACGCTACAGACCCAGGCGATGCAAACTACCTCATGGCAATCGTTTCGCCAGGCGTTGCATACGCTGATGGTTTCCGAAGAGAATTTTATAAAAACACTCCAGTTAAAGTAAGAAAAGGAACATCATCTGAAACAAAAGAAGCAAGAGATGTTACCCTTGGATATGGTAACTACTTCAATGTTAAAGAAGTGTGTGGTACATTTGATATAGAAAATGGTGCTATATGTAATATTGGATATTATGGAAGTATAGGTTCACAGACAGGTGCGGCCGCAGTAACGGATGGAACATTTGGTGGACATGCTTCTTTAGGAACAACTATTGGTACATGTAGAGTTCGCGCTCTTAAAAGAGCATCTGGAACTGTAGGAACTGGGGCAGCTCAGTATAGGTTATTTGTATATGATGTAAGAATAAAAGACGGTGACCTAAAAGATGCAAGAACAATTCAATTCCCAAATTCCACTGATAGTGGTTTTGCAGATATTATATTAGAAGATACAAGTGGTGATGGAACTAAAGACCACGCTTTACTACATGGAACAGAATATAATAAAATGGTTTACCAAGCACCTTGGCAATCAACCAAGACTCTTGCAGCTGCTGGTGGTGGTTCATATGATACTCAGTACTATTACACAGAAGAGTTTAATGTAACTGTTTCTGCTGCTGGTACATTTAGTATTAGTACTTCCGCTTTAGGTTCAGAGGTTATATTCCCATATACCGATTCCGCGTTCACAGATGCTATTGCTAATAATAAAATTTACATGGTTTGTAAAACATCTGGTGTTACAAATTTCGGTGGTGGTACTATTTCGGGCAGTTCTGAAGGTAGAGTTATAGACCTCGCCTCTCTCACTAACAATGGTATTGCTTCTGGTGGTGTTAGTAATGGACAAACTATGGAGTTTGATTTAGGAACACCTAGTGGTAGTTTTGATGCATACTTACAAGTAGAAGTAAAAGTAGTAGATGCTGTTCCAGTACCAAAGTCACTAAATGTTGGTAGGTATGTTACAATAGATACCAGAGATAATGTTGGTGGTGCAACTGGGCCATGGCCTCTTGGTCTCGTTGATGTTAAAGAGATTGAAGCCGTTTATGTTTCAGCAGATTTAAATAACTATCTTGATGATTCAGATAAACCAATAGACTACAAAAAAGAATTTATTCTTGACAATGGACAAAACGAAAACTTTTACGGTCACGCAAAGATTGTTAAAAAACAACAAAGTTCTCTTGTAGTACAAAATAGACTTATTACAGTTAAACTAAGTCACTTTACCGCTAACTATGGTGGTTCAAATGGTACATACTTTGCAAAAGATTCATATCCAGTAGACGATACTGGTGCTACTGGTATCTACACATTTGAGATTCCAAAATTTGTTTCTAAGAAATTAGGAGTATTTAATCTACGCGATGCAATTGATTTTAGACCGAGAGTTAAACAGACCGCTGTGTCTGCTACAACCTTGGCCGCTGCTACTGAAAATCCATATCCAACTGAAGATTTTGATTTGCCTGCTAATGGTATTCAGTTCCCAACTCCAAATAGTAGTTTTACCACAGATGTAGAATACTATTTACCAAGAATAGATAAACTTGTTATCAGTAAATCTGGTGACATGAAAGTTGTTGAAGGTATTTCTGCAATTCCTGCTAGAGCTCCTAGTATGGATGACGCGATGCAAATTGCTGAAATACAAGTACCACCTTTCCCATCATTGTCGCCAGGCCTTGCAGAACGATATGGTGCAGAACTAAATGCTGTATTTCATAGATTGGCAGGACAACATAGACGATACACCATGCAAGACATCGGTGCTATTGAGAAAAGAATTAATCGCCTAGAATACTACCTCGCTTTAAGTTTGATGGAAATGCAGGCGAAAGACCAAGTTATTTTAGACTCTAACGGAAATGACAGATTTAAAAACGGAATCTATGTAAACGCATTTGATGGAGATTTGTTAAGTGACTTGACAGACCCAAGTTATGCTGCTTCATACGATTCATCAAGAAAAAGGTTAGGGCCTAACTTTGATGACTATCAAGTAGACTTGAAACTTAATCCAAATCACAACAGTTCTGGGTGGGTAAGACAGGGTAGTTCAATTACTCGACCTTATATCCTAGAGGCTGGAGTTGAAAATAGATTTGCAACTAAAGTAAGAAACTGTGTCGGTGAGTTGCAGTTTAACTATGATGGGGATATGGATTTATATCCTCGTTCAGATAACGGTGCTACTTTTAAAACACAACAACAGAAACAAACAATAACACTTTCAAACGCTGGTGCTGTTGCTGCTCAAATTAACCAAGTTAACGCAAGTAAGAATGTTGTTGGATTTGAAACCCAAGTAGAAATGGGACAATTCAACCAAGAAAATAAAACTGTAACACCAGGCTCGCGTACTGTAGAAAACGAATCGATTACATTTGATGTAGGTGGAGATGCTTCTGGTACGATTGCTGGTGATGTATCACAGAGTATTACCACACTAAATGGTGGTGCAAGAAACGGATGGTTTGAACAAACTGGGCCCGGCAGTGTTAGTGGCAATATCAGTGGAACTGTATCTGGAAGTGCTGAAGCTACAACTACTATGGAAGTACAGGATATTGTACAATCCACAACCTCAATAATTCAAACCGCAGAAGCGGGGCCTTCTACTAGTGAAGTACATGGTATGGGCAACTTTGTTAGAGATGTTTCTCTACTACCAAACATGAGAGGAAACAGAATAGGTGTTAGGGTAAGTAGAATGAAACCTAATACAAGGATATATTTTTACTTTGACGATGTAAGACAGGATGAAAGATGTTGTCCTTGTGACCCAGGCGGATTCGATGCTCTGATTCCAGAATGGAAAGCATCTGGTTCGAGGACAGGTCACATATTCTTGAGGTCTAGGTTAAATGCTGCTCCTTTGGGTGGTGTTGAAGACCCAACGAAAAACTATTTGTTTAGTGCTGCTGCTCCTGCTGACATAGGGTCACCTATTGTTACAGACCAAAACGGTGATGCTGCTTTTGTTTACTGGTTACCAAGAGGTAATGATGGTTCATCTGAAGCTGCTGGACTACCTACTTTTGCTGTTGGTACGAGAAGGATGCGAGTAACAGATGACCCAACAGATAGATTTAATTTCGTAACAACTCAAGCAGAAAATATTTACTCTGCATTTGCCATGCAAGTATTCAAACAAAAAATAGACCTTGTTTACGAACAACATACTATGGTACTTGGAACTACTAAAGGCGAAACAAAAGTCGAGAAGAAAGGTGAGGTTGTTACAGATATAGACATTCAGCCAGGTACGATGACTGTCAATACAGATTTGGATGCAAGTCTCGATATCACCAACCCATCGTTTGTTAATCACCCACCGAGATTTAGAGGTGACCCAATTGCTCAGACATTTGGTATAGGTGATGCACCAAACGGAGCATTTGTTAAAAAGATAAGAGTATTCTTTAGAGACAGGCCAGGCCAAAGTGCTAATGTTGCAAATTCAGCCACTGATACTGGACAGGGTATCACTATGGAAATCCGCAAAGTTTTAAATGGATTCCCAACCAATACTATTCTTGCTGGTGGTAGGAAGTTCTTAAAAGCATCTGAGGTAAAAACAACCGCAGATATTTCTGGAGGCGCACAAACCAATTACGCCTTTACTGAACAATACGCGACAGACTTTGAGTTCGATGAACCAATTTATGTTGCACCAAACGAAGAATATGCTTTCGTTCTTATGCCTCAGAGAAACGACCCCAACTACAATGTTTGGTGTTCTAAACTGGGTGAAAATAAAATAGGAACCAATGAAAGGGTTACTTCAGAAGAGACTACTATTGATGGAATGTTATTCACATCTTCAAACAACAGGGCATGGAGTCCTCATCAAACTGAAGATATTAAATACACAGCATTCTTTGAACAGTTTACTCTAGGAAGTGGAACCGTAGAATTTGTTAACGAGGATTTAGAATTTATTACTGCTTCAGATTATCTAAACGGTAGACCGATTGATGGACAAGATGTTCATACATTTAAAGTTGGTATCGCTGGTGGTGGTTCTGGATATAGTGTAGGTGATATTATAACATTGAATAATGTTCTCAAATCAGTTGCTACTGCCGCTTCTTCTAATAAACTTTCTGGAAGTGGAATCAAACTAAAAGTAACTTCAGTAAGTTCTGGTGTGATTGATGGAGTAGAAATCTATGATGCTGGTATAGGATTTAGAATCCAAGCTGCTTCTGATTCTCCTGCTATTGTTGACCCAGATACTACAGGACAACTTAGTGTCGCTCCTACTGGTGGTTCTGGTGCTACATTTACATTGAAAATAAAACACGGACAGATAGATGAAATAGACCCACGAACAGAAAAGATGGAAATCGTCTATGATAAACTAACTATTCAAGCTGCTCATAGTGACTCAGATAGATTCTTTGCAGTCGGTGATGTCGTAGGAACTGGAGATTTAGTTACTGCTGACGCGGAACAAGGATTTAACAGAAATACTTCATTTAAGATTGCGAGTATCTACAACAAAGTATTTAACAATCTTAGAACTAACATGACAATTAAGGAGTTCCCAGAAGCGCCAATTACATACAAAGCATGTGTTACAAATTCAATAGGTGCTGGTGCAGCTGGTTCAACATTTACTGATATTCTACCAGTGGTTAGAACACCTACTGTACAAGAATGTGCTATTTACTCTGCATCAAATGAGTATGCATTTTCTAACAGTGGTCAATTTGAATCTAAGAGTTACCGACATAGGTATACTTTAAATACTACTATCGAAGATTTAAGTCCTGTTGTACCGACATATCGTAATGCTGCTATACTTAGACAGTATGATATTAACAATGATAGTACAAATGAAACAACAAATAACGGTAACGCGACTTCTAAATTTATCTCAAGGAGAGTTCGTCTTGCTGATGGACAAGAAGCAGAAGATGTAAGACTTTCAGTTGCTTTAAGACAACCATCTGGTTCTTCATTTAAGGTTTACTTCAAAGGACAGTCGCAAGAGGATGACGGAGATTTCTATGAAGATTTGCCTTGGATAGAAATGGAACTTGATGATACCAATCCAAAAGGTATCGCAATGTCACAGAGTCAGTTCATTGATTTTAACTTTAAGTTACCAAGTACTGCTCTTGACGCTAATGGAGTATTTACTCAAAGTACTAAGAGGGTTGCTAGTTTAAGTATTGGTACTGCTGGAAGTGGTATCTCCAACACAAGTGATGTAGAATTTTTCTTCACTGGTGGTGGAACACCGACCAGAGTCCCCGCTCTAAAAGCAACCGCATTATCCGCTGGTGGTATCGCAACCATAGAAATTGTAGACCCAGGCCGCGGATACACAACCGCACCAACAGTTAAAGTATTTAGAGACCATGAAGTAAGTAAATTTTATGCAACAAATACAATTGTTGGTAATGCTGGTAACATATATCAGGCGACAGTCGCTGGTACATCTGGTGCTTCGTCTGCTTCTTCTGCACCTACACATGGTAGTGGAACTGCAACGGATGGAACGATTACATGGACTTACCTTGGAACGCGACCAGTTGTAACTGCTACTGTACAGGATGTAGAATTTAAACGATTTAAGTATTTCTCAAGTAAGTTAGTAATGCTTTCATCAAATACTTCTGTAATTCCAGAAGCAAAACAATTGAGGATTATCGCCCTACAGGCGTAATAAATAGAATATGGCGAGTAAATACCAAGTATCGAGTTTAGAGTTTAATAGAGACCCAGAGTCGAGTGCTTTAGTAAGTGTAGATAACAATGGTCTATATGCTTACAAAAGGAGAAAATTTCTTGCCAATCAGAGGGCTAATGAAATATCTGAAATGTCAGATGATATAAATAGTCTTAAACAAGATTTCCAAGAAATCAAAGAATTGTTAACAACATTGATAAATAAAAGATAGGGAAGAGACATGTCAACTATAACACTAAGAGCATCTAAGGGTTCACCCCTCACTAACACTGAGGTGGATACTAACTTTAGTAACCTCAACAACGACAAGTATGAGTCGGGTAATAATGTGTCAGTTGGTACTCTTACTGCGAGTGGCAATGTTACTTTTGGCATCGCTGCCACGGTATCCGCTGCTGGTAGTACACAGGGTACTGCAACCGCATTAACCAAAACATACAACATTATATCTACCGCATCTGCTAACCAAGGAGTAGTACTCCCTTCTGCCGCTGCTGGTCTAGTAATCAACCTCTACAATGTAAGTGGTAATACTATTAAAGTATATCCCGCTTCTACAGAAACCATCGATGGTGGTTCTGCAAACGCACCAATCGAAGTAGTAACTTCAAACGGTGCTGAGTTGGTTGGTGTTAGTACTGGTGGGTGGAGACAAGTAGGTTCTGGTGGAAGTAATATCGCTAGTTTAACAGTAAACGATTCCGCAGAATTGCTAGGTTCGTTGAAATATGGAGTTACTGCTTCAGTTTCAACTGCTGGTTCTGGACAAGGAGATGCAACTGCTTTAACTGAAACAATCAATGTGATTGGAACAGTTGGTGGTAGTTCACAAGGAGTGGTTTTACCAACCGCTGCTGCTGGACTTCATGTAGTTGTCGCTAATATCACTACAACTGATTGCAACTTATATCCTGCTACATCGGATACTATTGAAAGTGGTTCTGCAAACGCCGCTGTAACGCTGCCTGCAAAAACTACTATTACTTTAACATGTCAAGACGCGACTAATTGGGTGAAACACAGGGGACTTGCAGTCTACAATTCATCTGGTTCGTTGCTAAACTAAGGAGAAATTGAATGGCAGGGCCAGTCACACTAAAAGCAGGATCATACCCGGCGCCCGTTGGGGGACTACAAGGTCTCAGAGAGTTATCAGCTACTGAGATTAAAGACCAAGTAGCTGGTGTAATCACGGCAAAATTTGCTGCTGATACGGATGGTTCTGGAACTGCTGAATTAAATGTTGTCACTGGTGGTTCTGCTGGTGGTGATGAAATCGGAACATTTACAAACAGAGAGAGAACTGATTCTGTAGGTACTCACCCTTCTGGTGGAAGTACTACTGATACTGTTTACAGATTTAATCAACCAACTGCTTCTGTAAGTGAGTCTGGACAAATCAATCCTCTTAGATGGACAGGAACCGCTTTAGAGACTGCTACAGATACAGAATTAGATACTGAAGTATTAGACTTAGTTATAACTGCAATGGCTGCTGAAGACGCGAACACAGTTGGACAATATAAAATCGGAACATCTTCACCTTCTGGTGGAACATGGACTTCAAGATATACTATCACAGAAACACAGGTTGACGGAACAGATGTTGCATACTATCTCTATCAAAAAACCGCACCAACTACAAATGCTGGAACAGATTCAAACATACTATTAAAAGTTGGTGACGAAGGTCAACCAAACGAAATGTCAACCGCAAACTTACAGACA
>CEVR01123916.1_pt1 | contig 29592 bp, 31 predicted proteins | sample 356541 | NCBI WGS metagenome assembly CEVR01 (sample SAMEA2623734, study PRJEB7988) | marine metagenome | isolation source: saline water (ENVO:00002010), including
AACATTACTTCTGAATTCATTTCATTATTGCCTTGGATCATATCAAAACCTGTTACTATGCAACCTATTGATATCAAACCAATTATTGCAAAATATCCCATCATCAAAAATCCATAAGCAAGTGCTTCAGTAATCGTTACCATCTTCATGATGCTGATGTTTGCAAGAGAGAGTAAAGTAATTTTGTTATTTACATAAGTTCGATTATGAACTGAATAGGTTTCACCAACATTGCATCACTATCTGAAACTCCAAGTTCTGCATAGACTTGTATTTGATTTGAGCCAAGATCGGTCACTGTTATATTGATCAGTTTGACTTCAATACCACTGATTTCACCATGATGAAGAAGATCTTCATGCGATGAATCCATTGCTTGAGAAACGGATTCTAGGGGTGATACGCCGTTATCATACCAAACTTCAGCTCGTGCTTCAACGAGACCAGGCAGTACTGCTTCAACGTCCTGTGAAGTCTGTATGACCGCATCACTAGCCACATCATGAGGCACGGACATACCTGCAAGTTTGATGGCAAAAATAGCCATCGAGAGAAGGGACATCATGAGAACTACACCAGTTGCAAGTAGCATCTGGGCTTTGTCATCTTTCTGTGAAGAGCGCATCAGGATGTACCTCCACGTGACCATACATCGAGACTGATAGTCCATACATCCGTATCAACAACGACCAATTGATGCACCGTGACCGTCGCTCCGTTTGGAGTCCCTACTTCACCGTAAGGTGTTGCAGGCATGGCATTTTGCGCTAACCAGCAATTTGCTTCCTTACCTATTGGAAGCATCTCTTGTAAGAGTGTACAGGCCTCATCAAAGGAATCCTCGGAAAGGAGTTCATGCAACCGACTTTCTCCAGTAAGTTCGGGAGGTAATGCCATCGAAGCAGTGATTGCATCTTCACCAGCAGACTCCAGTGAAGCATCGATAGCAACAGAACGTGCGTCTGGAACGTTGACGCGTATCAGGAATGTTGCCGACATGAAGAATAACCAAAACAATGTCAGCATCTCAAGAATGTGAACTTGGGCGTCTTCGTCCTTACGCACAGCATCATCCTCCAACATTGAGAGGTGCAGGTACGAAGGTTCCAACCGATGGATTCAGCCCCGGTGTCGTTGTAATACCGATCAGATTTGGCGAGAAAGCAATAACGTTGAACACGGCAAGGGCAACAAGTATCATCATCCCTGAATGTTTGAACCCGGCTGAAAACCGCCCAGTTGCCATCAGACCAGCCATACAGCCATTACCGATGGCTTGCATTGTAACTCCATAATAGAAAATCGTCAAGAAGAACAGGGGATCAACATTCCGAATCTTCATGTTTCCAATGTTCTGGCCACCACCGCCATCATCCGAAGAGTTTGAATTAGCAATTGCAGGAATAAAGACCGTAGATAGAACGACGATAACACCGAGGAAAACGAAGTACGAGGTCCAAATAACGGCAATGTAGGAACCTATCGCCCGTTTCCGTTCACCTTCAAGGAACTTAATCTCACGAGAGTCATTTGCTGCTGTAACAAGAATATCAGAAATCTTTCCACCCGCTCGATCAGCTTCTGAAATCAATGAAATCGCACGTTTAACCAATGGAGTTCCGACACGCTCTGCGAATTGTAGAATAACATCACTGAATTTGATACCCCAAGAGAGTTGATCGCTCATCTTCTTGACTTCATCATTTAGTGCACCATATTCTGATGTCGCCAAGGTTTGAACTGCGACCGTCATCGAAAGACCACCTTTCCAGTATTCTGCAAGGTCTCGAAGGAAATCAGGGAATTTTTCTTCAATTTCGTTTTTCTTGTGTTCGACCCTTTCCCAGTAGAAGGATGCTGGCCAAAGGAAGAAGAAGAACATCAATCCAAAGAAGTTGAGGAAGATGGTCGGATGTACGTTGATCGGTCCAAGACTAACCTCAGGCCCAATCCACAGTGACTTGTTATTCATATTTGCAGGAACACCGTCAAAATACTGAATTTCCATGTTGAAGGTGAATTCGTCCAAAGGAACGTTTTCTGTGTTGGATTGGACCACAATCTCGTATCGCTTACCCGCATCAATGGAGTTCAATTCGAGGAGACACTTATCTGAAGAAACTCCCGTATTGCCTCGATAATAACCAAGAATTTCACCTTGTCGATTTCGAATCGCAACCGTATAAGTGACAGGTTCGCTGGCTTCCGTTTCACAGGTCAAGGTCATCGGTTGAAGTACCACTTCACCGCCCGTAGCCTGCGGATCAACCCCTGGAACGTCGAAATTCTTCCCTCTGAACATGATATCGTCCCAAGGCTCATCGCTCCATGAGACGATGTCTGGACTATCTTGCAGGAGAGAACACGATTGATTCTGCGCATAGGTTGGCTTCGAGTTACCATTGAACGCTTCGTTATCACCCGTGATGATTCCACAGGCGACGTTGGTGAACATTGGCTCGCCGTTGCTTGTTGGGATGAAGCCTGAGTTTGTTGCCCAAACAACAGCCGTCGACATTCCGAGAAGAATGGAAACGAACAAGATACCATACAACTTTGTCATGGTTGAATCGTCTTTCGGCAAATCGAGTTTGACGACCATCTTGTTCTTCTTTTTGCGAGCCAAGTATTGTCACCTCCTACATTTCTTGCTCCTTGCTTGCTGTGTAAACGAGAACAGCATAAGCAACGTGAATCATTGGTACGAATCCAAGAACAATACCGTATAGCATACCCTCAGACATTTCAGCACCTGAACCCGATACCCAGAACATAATGACAAGCATGACGATCAGGAACAGAGGCATTGCGACTGCAACAACAATGTAGGATTCAGCAAGAAGAGCAATGGATTCGAGGAATTGACCGAGTCGAGTTCTATTTTCACGCATATAGTGCTCAGCACGGTTCAGGAAGTATAGTTTCAACTGACCACCTGCAGTGAGTGTCCCGATCATTCCTTGGAAAAATTCAGTCAACCATACCGAAGCAGCTCGATCGACACTCAACTTCATGGCCGTAATCAGGTCATAACCGAGCAATGTAACGTCACGGTAGACCATCGCTGCATCGTCTGCTACATCGCTGTAGATGTCCTTATTCATAGCTAATGAACGGAAAATCTTGGCAGGAGTTGCATTTGCTGCTGACATCGCAGCTGTGTAAGAAGCAGCGTATGGGAGATACTTCTCAATCATATCACCACGGCGTTTGGCTTCACGCCCAGCACCGCTCTTGTTGAACTTCCACGCTGCAAATGGAACGATAATTACTCCAATGGCAACCAGAACCACTTTGATAACGGGCGGGAAGACGCGACTCTCGTAATAAGGACAATCATTACCAGGTTTTGTTTCATCGATTTGATCGGGATACCAATATTCCCACTCGAAACAAACAGCTTCAGATGCAGGATCTTGTTGACTTTCCCACAAATCGATGACTCCAATTTCAGGAATGAAAAATAAAGAAACGAAGCCAACGCCGAGAATGGTAACGACTATTGTAGTGACAAAAACCGTCGCCATGTAAACCTCTGGCATCATAGGCATGGACGCTTTGACGAGATTGTCTGAAAGTTCCTTATCCGCTCGAGCACGCTTCTTGAACACACCTCCTAAGAGGCGATGACAGATGCGTTGCCAAGCGGTTAGATCCATGGATTCACCTCAACGTAGACCATCAACACGGGCAAGTACTTCATGTGGTCGAACGTAGTATTCTGTGACGATTTGCGATACTTGGTCCGCCTTTCGGATATCGTTGAGAACAAGCCATTCGAGAATTCTCTTACGAGTTCTAAGTTCTCGACGCATATCATCTTGTGAGAAGTTGATCTTGACCATAATCTTCTCAAGAACATAGGACTTACCGCTGAAGATGAAATCATCGGAAGAAACATCCCATCGGAATACTTCGTTGGTGATGATTTCCATCGAGTTCGGATCGATACCGACAATCTCGACAACCTGCTTGGTTCTTCGAACACGACGGCCATTGATACGCGTTTGAATCTGAATCGAACACGCTTCAAGAGCGGGGAGCAGAACACGTGGGATATCGATCGGTTTGTTCTCCAATCGGTGAACTAGTGAAGCAACTGAGTCCGCGTGAACCGTTGAATATGCACAGTGACCTGTAGCCATCGCTTGGAACAGAACATAAGCCTCAGCACCACGAATTTCACCAACAATAATGTATTCAGGCCGTTCACGTAACGCTGCTTTAAGCAACTCGAACTCCCCGATTTCACCATCGGTTGATTCACCACCAAATCCTTGTCTGGTCAGACCTGGGACCCAGTTTGGTTGTGGAATGTTAACTTCACGAGTGGATTCGATTGATACGATCTTCATCTGCCATGGAATAAAGATACACATAGCGTTGAGTGTTGTTGTCTTCCCGGATGCAGTACCCCCGACAAACAGCATTGGAACTTCGTTTTGGAACGCAATCCAAAGGTAAGCGACCATCAGAGAAGACATAGTGCGGAATGCAACGATGTCCGCTGGTGAGAACGGGTCATCCTTGAATCGTCGAATACAGAAAGCTGAACCGCGAGTGGAGATTTCGTGGCCTAGTTTCATAACGATACGTGAACCATCCATCAGCGTAGCGTCAAGCAGTGGTTCAGCAACAGAGATGTGCTTACCACAACGTTGTGCGAGTTTGATAACATAAGATTCGAGTTCCTCGTCAGTGTTCCAGACGCAGGTTGTTTCCACCGATTCGAATTTTCTGTGATATGCGAAAATCGGAACACCGGTCCCATCGAGAGAAACGTCCTCAACGTTGGCATCGTTCATCAATACGTCCATCTGGCCATAGCCGATCAGATCGCGACGAATATAGTAGAAAAGTTTCGACTTCGATTTCTTTGTGATTTTCATACCGTATGATTTGATGACCTTGTCCATAGCAGTTCGAAGATATGCTTCGGGATTACCATCAATTTCTTCGATGTTGGCTGTGAGCGAACGGATGAAGATATCCATAATCTCCTCGCGCTGTTCTTGCTCTTTCTTGGTCATCGGAGGCTCGATGATTTGGTAAATAATGTTCAGCGTCCGCTTATCGCGAACGATGCGCGCAAAGGCATGCGGAGGCATGACTGGATACTTGTCAAGCTCATCGTACTGGGCACGCTGTTGCGCTCTTTGTCGGCCTCGCTTGCCCCCACCTTTTTTTCTAGCCATAACAAATCACCGCCGAGACGTTCCACGACAGGTTGCGCCCGACTATAACCTTTGGTTGCCAAACGAGGTAAAGGGGCTCAGATGAGCGTGGCTAACCAAGTCCGAATTTGATTCTGAAATTGAGTCAAATCTTCGTTATTCTCAATGAGTACATCCGCAGAGTCGATGAGTTCTTCCAAGCCCCAGCCTTTTTCACGCTCATCACGGGCTTCAAACGTTGCTGTTCCACCATCTTCACTTCGCCCACGTGCCATCATTCGAGCAAATCGAATTTCCTTGTCTGTATGGATCGCAACCGACTGGAATTTATCACCCCATGTTGATTTGAAAACACTGTATTCAGCTGTTCCTCGCAAACCATCTATCAAGACAAGAGGGTGGGTTTCCAGTAATTCATCAACTGCGGCAGTGAGACGGACTGCAAGGACGTCTTCGCCGAATTCTCGACGTAAATCTGATGCGACCTTTCCAAACACTTCGGGAATGACATCGAGTTCGCGTCGAGCGACTTCTTCGCGAACCATATCTCCCATCGAGCGAACCGGAATCCCAGCATCGATGAAAATTTGAGCGAACTCGCCCTTACCTGAGCCAGGCATACCGCAGACGGCGAGAACTCGACTCATGCTTGAAACGCGGTGGCGAGACCTCATCAATGTTGTTAGTTATCGAAGGGTGATTTGCCCCAACGTCGGTCCATCAACTTCCACAGCAAACCACTTGCTCCGATCAATGCAAGAGATACACCGAGCATGCCCCAGAATCCTTGCTGCATTTGCTCACTATCGAACCTCACCGATTCAGCATCAAGACCGTTTTCTCGAACTTGACTAAACCAATTCTGATAGAATTCAGTATCTCCCTGAGTGAAGGAAAGAAGGAAGAGCATCAAAAGTGGGAAGACGGTTCCAATCCAAAACTTGGTCATGATGGCTCCGTCAAAGATTGCTTTATTGGGACGTAATCCCATCAAAAATGCAGTCAGTGCAACGATATAAATCGAATTAGCAAACATGATGATAATACCGATTGGTAAGGCACCCCACTCATCTAGGCGCCACGCCATAACAACGAGGAATAGTAACGAAATCCATGATGTTGCAAGGAAGTATACGACGACTTTAGCTCGAATCAATTGAGGTACGCTCAGAGGAAGTCCATTCAGATAATCGGGAGAATCAAGAGCCGTTAACCAAGAATAGAAATTGAATCCAAAGAAGCCCAAAAATGGAGCATAGGAAAGCAAATTGATAGGAATCGGCGCTTCAGCAAAATCGACCAACCATGCCATTCCAAGAAGGACGAGCAATGGAATCGAATAGGATACTGTCATTTTCTTCAGTGCGCCTGAGCGGCGAAGATCGACGAATTCTTTAGCGACTAAAAGACGTACTTCGCCTTTACCGAGGAAATTCAAGCGGCGATAAAATGGTTCGAACATATCCGCGTGTTCAATCACTTTGGCTTCGAAATCATCGAGGATAAGTACGGCTGAAATCAAACCGATGAGTGCACATCCAATGAGTGCTGCAACGACAATCCACAAGGCTTGTTCGCGTTGAATGGCTAGCCCCCATAGGCCAATGTCGAGATCGATGAGGCCAATTCCAACAGCGATTCCAAGGAATACGATCAGTATCGGACCAAGAACTGTGAACGGACGACCTCGCATCCAAAGAGAAGATGCGAGAAAAGAGATAGCAAGCCCTTGAGCAATGGTCGTAAACATAGCCAACCAAGTCCAAGGTAGCGATGACCACTCAAGAGGAGTCGTAATCGCTCCGAATTCCCCAAGTAGAATACCGAATGACATACCGAGGGTGATTGGAGTAAGGATGAGAAGTGCATAATAGACCAGTTCCTTCACAAAAAATGCATAGTGGGCCATTGAGTTAGGTAATGGTTGAATCGCAGGAGCGGCTATCAGGTGGTTCTTATTTCCATCGCGTTGAGAAATTGCTTCACGACCACGGAATGCAAACGTCCCCATTCCTAAACTGAAGAATAATAGTGGGAGATGTAGTCCAAATCTAAGTTGATCCCAGGTGAAGGATTTTGTATCCATGTCAGAGGATTGTGCTGCAGAATCACCGACAAGAAATTGCAAACCGATGGTTGTAATCATGGTCACAAGAGTGAGGAGAAGTGGAAATAAAACGACTTGGCGTTTTTTTGCAAAGTCGACGTTCTCTCTCCATTCCTCGCGAAACATGTAACGAAACGTAGTTGAAAAGGCTGCAAATCCGCGTTGTGGTTCAAGAAGATGAACGCCGCCCGAGGAGGTGCCAAGCGAAGTTCTTGCACTGTCATCGTACGTACCAACAACATCATCCCAATCTCGAGAGATGATGCTAGAGGCGGACATCATCATTCCTCCTCAGTGTTGATTCCTTCCTCAGTATGGCGTTCGACTTCTTCGATGGAATGGCCGACCAATCGAATGAAGACGTCTTCCAATGTTTCTTTTTCAGACTCCTTTAATCCGGAAACCGTTCCAGCAGCAAGAACTCGACCATGATTGATGATGGCCATACGATTGCACATACGTTCAGCCATCTCAAGAACGTGTGAACAGAGGAATATTGTCCCTCCTTTTGCTACATGATCGAGTAACCATTCCCTGCATTTTCGTTGATATATCGGGTCTAAGTTTGCGAATGGTTCATCCAAAAACAGTAGTTTTGGTTTATGGATAAATGCGGATGCTAGCATGACCTTCTGGCGTTGTCCCTTCGACAAATCTTTGCACATAGTGTCACGTTTTTCTTGTAGACCAAACCAGTCCAGCCAATACTCGACCTTTTCCTCAAGTTGCTCAAGACCGCGCAATCTAGCTACAAATTGAAGAAATTCGGTTGGAGTCAAAAATGATGGTGGCGATTCAGACTCAGGAACGACTCCGATGTTGGCTTTGAGTTTCTGTGGAGATTCTCGAGCATCTACACCTAAGACCTCTATCTGGCCAATCGATGGTTGTAGTTGACCGGTTAGGAGTTTGATGAATGTAGATTTGCCTGCACCATTTGGTCCGAAGACACCGAAGAACTCACCCGAATGAACCTCGACATTGAGCGGATGAAGAGCTACAAACTCACCATATCGCTTACCCATATCCGCTGCACGTACAAGGGGTTTTGCATCATCGCCCATATCCCAACCAACCAACTTTAGGTTTTCATTGCTTGCTTGAACCACCTAAGTGCGCCATCGGTGGACTCTTGAACTTCCATTGTTTGCCAAATTCATGACGCCCCCTCAACATGACGTTCTAGCCATTGAAACCATCCCTGTTGACGCATGTGACGATGGAACAGTTGTTGCTTTAGTTACCATCAATCGACCAAACAAACTGAATGCATTGAATGCTGATGTTACATCGGCCATGAAAGCGATGGTTGCATGGGCTGAATCCGAAGATTCTGTTCGCTGCATTATCATGACCGGTGCTCAACCGCTCGAGCCTGAAGAAGGAAAGCGTGCAAAACCAAATGCGTTTGTTGCAGGTGCAGATATTACCGAATTCCTTGGCGCTGGAAGTGAAGAAATTACAGTGAAGTTCACCGATAATGCGATCGAAGCATTATGGAATATGAGTAAACCAACTATTGCCATGGTCGATGGTTTTGCACTCGGCGGAGGGCTTGAGGTCGCTTGCTCTTGTGACATTCGCATTGCAAGTTCTCGTTCAAAGTTTGGAACGCCTGAAATCAATCTTGGACTCATTCCAGGTTACGGTGGCACCCAACGACTAGTTTCTTTGCTTGGCTATGGCAAGGCACTCGAAATGGTCTACACTGGTGAGATGATAAGCGCTGAAGAGGCACATCGAATCGGCCTTGTGAATCATGTTGTTGAAGCGGATGAGTTGAAGCAAAAGGCATTGGATATGGCTTGCCTCATCGCTACCAAATCTAGCAATACGCTCCGAGTCGCCAAAGAAACGCTACGCTCAGCCCTTGATGAGGGTTTAACAGAAGGTGTAGCAACAGAAGCGAAAGCCTTTGCAGGATTATTCGATAGTGAAGATAAGGAAATCGGGGTTCAAGCATTCCTCAACCGAGAAAAGGCTCAGTGGAAGCACAAGTGATCAGAATCCAACGATCAATTGCCAAGCGATTGCAAAGATTGCAACGTCGGCAAGAGCGTGAGCGACCCAAGCCACCCAAATGCTTCGATATTGGATGTAGATCCATGAGAAGATGATGCCACCGATGAAGACTCCTAATGAGGCGAGAGCATTACCAAGCGGATCGATGAAGAAAGCCAATGCAATCGTATGATGCAGAGTAAAGATACCTGCTGATAGCAGAATTGGCAACCATTTACCACCTACGAGTTGTTCGAGTTTTGATGTTATGAACCAACGGAAAACATACTCCTCCAATACGGAATTTATGAAAATCCAAAACAGGATTCCAATAGCGAGTTTCCAAGGCACTGTAAGGCCAAAAGGTTCGAGAATTTCGTGCAAATCATCTCCTCGTAGCATAAGGTCGCCGAGAAAGAAATAAGCAACTCCAATGACGACTATCATTCCAATTCCAAGCAAAGTGGAAACCTTCCATCCACCATTCTGTGGAATCGAAAAGGAACGTTCACCACCTTCGACCTTGAGATACCAATACGCTGGTAATCCAAACATCCATAATTTTGTAAAAATGAAAACGAATGCTCCAATTATACCTGCTTTTAGAGCAAATCCTGTGACCACTGAAACGGTTGGTGCAATAGCGACGAGGACAAGTCCAATCAATGCTAGTTGTTTTTGTTTCAAGGTTGTTTGATTAATTGCTTCCATCAACAAGCCTCAATCTTCATCCATTTCCATTTTCAATGCTGCAAGCGCTCCTGAGGGGTTTGGAAGATCCGGAAGAAGAGGAAGTATTTTCCCGTCTGGTCCAATCAATGGAGGTAGTTCTGAGAGGGATGGATCAGGGGTCGGTTCGTCCGAGATGACCGCTTCAAATCCAGCATCGAGTTGTGAACGGAACTTGAGAATTCGTTGGTCGTCGATTCGAATGAAGGTCGCACCGTAAATGTGACCGGGATCTGGATTAAGGGGTTGATCGAGAACGGTTAGGCCATGACCTTCGTTCTGCAATAGTCCAACAATATCTTCTCGGACAACATTCTCTTCCCACATACGAGATGTGGAAGCACGGATGTCTGCCATTTGAGAACGACGGCGTGCTTCAATACGAGCACGTATCTCACCATGCCTTGAAGCACGTTCCTTGACCGTGACTTGAATGTCTGCTTCTTCAACAGATTCTGGACTGACTTCAACTACATACTCATCAGCAACGTGAACTGTTTCGACTTCAACGATGGGTAATGCATCCATTGCCTCATCTTTGTCACCGCTCGTTGCTGCCATAGCAGCACGTTGAGCTTCTTGTGCAGCAAGGATCTTCGCTGCTTTTCGCTCCTTAAGTGATATCGTCTTTGCTGACACTGGTGTAGGAGTAATTTCCTCCTCTTGAACAGAATCGGTTTGACCCTCGGAAGCAGTAGATGCCTCTGCAGTAGGAGTTGAGGCCGCAATAGGTTGTGCTGGAAGTTCAAAGGAAGGTGATCCCGAGAGGATGTAAATCAATCCGAGTACAACCATCACACCGATGGTAATCCACTGCTGGTTCTCATCCATTTCACCGACGGAAACGAAATAGAACAACAAGATAGCAACAAACGCCAATGCGATTGTGTTACGTAAGAATCCCATGCCTATCGCTCCATCCAAGAACTTCCTGCTTATGACGATGATGCTGATTCGGGTGTTGAAAGCAATTCGATAAGTCCGTCTAAGGCCTTGCTTCGGTGGCTGAATTGCTCTTTGATGGACAGGTCGACATCAGCGAAGGTCAATCCGTTGGTTGTGATTGTTTTACCGTCAATTTCAACATCGTCTGGAATAAAGATTGGATCGAATCCAAAGCCCTCGTTTCCACTTGCAAAGGAAGCGAGTGTGCCACGACAAACGCCTCTTGACACGTGTATTGTATCATCGATGAGTAGTGCGGCAACCGCTTCAAATTGAGCGCCTCTGGATTCGTTTTCTTCAACCAAATTTAGAAGTGCCCGATAACCAACTGTCCTCAATATGTATGCCGAATAGACGCCAGGAAAACCATTGAGTGTATCGACAAATAACCCTGCATCTTCAACCATTAGTGCATCGTTTGAGTCGGGCAGATGTGGTCTTGCTTGTTCAAGTTTTGAGCGAGCGACTATTTCCAAATCATCGCATTGCGGTTCAACAATGTCTACGTCTTCGACTGTCAATTGTCTGACATCAAAACCAAGTGGTTCAAGTGCGTGTTTGGCTTCACGAACTTTTCCAGCATTTCCGGTCATGAACCAAACGGTGCGCATGGGCTTGGCTTGAAGCGCCTCATTGATGGCTTTTCGGTTCCATTCAAGCACGAACTTCAAGGTCTGTATTGGTAAGCAGGTTTCATGTTCCAACAAGTCTTGATGGTTGCATTGGGCGGAGGGATTGGCGCCGCACTTCGTTATCTGACCTCTGAGTGGGTTTCCAATGACGGTTTTCCTTGGGCGACACTTTGTGTCAATCTCGTCGGATCGTTTCTGATGGGAGCGGTTGCAATCGGCCTTGCAGAACAAGTAATCTCCAAAGATATGGCATTACTCCTTGGAACTGGATTACTTGGCGGCTTGACCACTATGTCGGCCTTTTCTATTGAAACAATACAACTTATCGAAGATCAGCAAACCGGTCTTGCAGCCGGTTATGTGGGCCTTACAATGCTTCTTTGTCCTTTGCTTGCATTGCTTGGTTGGAAACTCTCAGAAACAATCCTAGGCTCAACCTGAACTTTAAGTGGAAGCGTGATGAGGGGAAAACGATGACAGACGAACACTTGATTGCAAAGTTGAATGAAGCACTCGGATGGGAACTACGTGCCATCAACATGTATGCACATTACGCAGCGTACATTCGTGGGATTCACCGACTGCAACTGGAACCACATTTTACTGCTGAAGCGAATGAATCCATGGAACATTCAAACATCGTTCGCTCAGCTATCGTTAAACTGGGTGGAGTTGCAGTAACAGAGCGAAATCAAACACCTATTGAACACGTCTCATCCTATCTTGATATGCTTGCAGAATCGTTGAAGACAGAGATCAAAGCGGCTGAAGTCTATGGCGAACTCATGACCTTGATCGAAGAAGCAGGCGATACAGAATTGTACGATGCTATCGAACAAATCTATCTTGTTGAAGTTCGTAGTGTTGAGGAATTACGACGTTTGGCTGAATGATTAGGCTCGAATGTTGAGCATACGCTCAAGTGCGAGCAGTGACCCTTCCTGTACTTCTTTTGAAACCATGATTTGGTTGTGCACTTGGCCTTCTACGAGTTTCTCTAGAAGGTCCATCAGATATGCAGGATGGATCATGTACATCGTCGAACATGGACAAATTTCTGGATCTAGACATTCGATATGTTTGTCAGGATGGTCATCAGCAAGTCGTGCAACCATGTTGATTTCCGTTCCAATAGCTACCGTTGCTCCATGTGGTAGATCGTTTACGTAATTGATGATGTATTGCGTTGAACCGTTTGCATCCGCAACTTCGACGGTTTCTTTTGGACACTCAGGATGTACGACTACAACACCATCTGGATGGCGTTGACGGAAATCAGCGATTTGACTTGGCTTAAATCTTTTATGAACAGAACAAAATCCATGCCATAGGATGATTCGTGCATCGGAAAGATTGGAACTTGCGCCAATACCTGGAGTCCATGTTGGCATCTGTTGTTCGGTAATACCCATCCCCAATCCAGTATTTCTTCCAAGGTGTTGGTCGGGGAAAAAGAGTACTGCACCACTTGGACCTGCTCGGTCAAAGGCCCACTGTAAGACTCCTTCAGCATTGGATGAAGTACAAACAATTCCGCCGTGACGGCCAACGAAGTCTTTGAGATCTGCACTGCTATTCATGTAGGTGACGGGAACGAGATATGATTCTCCTTCAGCAGCTGTTGAAGCAGGGTCGTCTTTGTCAATAGGATCCTGAAGATCGGTTGAAGCCAACATTTCACTCCATGCAACCTCTACGTCAACAAGCGTTGCCATATCGGCCATCGAACAGCCTGCTCTTAGGTTTGGAAGCATTACGACCTGCTCATCAGAAGTTAGAATATCAGCAGATTCAGCCATGAAGTGAACGCCACAAAAGACGATGTATTTTGCATCGGATTCCGCTGCCTTTTGACTTAACATGAAGGAATCACCAAGAAAATCAGCATGCATGACAATACTGTCTCGCTGATAGTGATGACCAAGAATCAATAGGTCGTCACCGAGTTCTTGTTTCAATTCTGCGATACGTTCCGCAATCGCCATATCTTCTGGTGACATCGATGTCGAAGAAAAGTCGACAGCACACATAGCAAGCGAGATTGACATGCGTATCATTCTTGCCAATTCGCCTTCCAATTTCAACCCATTGCTATCGCTGAACTTATGAAATGGAGGCTTTTCCATTGAATAGATGGCATTCACGGCCGATGAGCGACTGTACCTTGGTGCAGAGGCTGAAGTATGGCGTGGCTCTTGGATGGGGCAGCCCGCTGTTCGCAAACAACGTCGACTTCGTTCATGGCGTCATCCTGATTTGGACGACCGATTAGGGCGACGAAGAATGATAGCTGAAGCACGACTCATGGTACGGCTTTACAAAAGTGGACTAAACATTCCAATCCTCTACGATTGCGATATCGATGGGCAGCAACTAGTGATGAGTAATATTCCTGGCAAGCCGCTAATCGACCTTCTCAACGATCGTTCAATCGATGATGCGACCATCTTAGAATATCTACGTACATCTGGACATAGTATTCGGATGCTCCATCGACAGGCAATCGTACATGGTGATCTTTCGACCAATAACATCATCATCACTCCAGAAGAAGAAGCGGTCTTGATCGATTTTGGCCTTGCAAAAATCGAATTCGAAACCGAATTGTATGGTATTGATTTGCATGTTTTGTTCGAAATTCTAGGTGCTTCACACCCTCATCGAGAGGGTGCGATGGAGGCTGTCCTGCAAGGATATTCTCAATGCGAGAAAGATCTTGGTCCTGCAGCAACAACTCCGGGTGGCGACCCGGTTGCAATGGAAGATGTTATCGAGCGATTCGATCTCATTCGGACTCGAGTACGCTATCATGGTTGATGGTATCGAAGCGACTCTCATCTTGACGTTGTAAGATGTAGATGAAGGTTAGAACGATCAAGATGATGACGGACCATTGTAGTACTATACTGGAATATGTGGCAAGTTCTGTTCCTCGATTGAGAACATTCATCGTTATTTCTCCATCTTTTCCGACCTCAATGTAAGCAATTCCGTCTTCAAGAGCAAGTGGATTCACTTGATCGATTGTATCTGAAGTCAATTGTTCGGAATAATTCGTTAGAAGGTGTAATTGATGGATTTCCCAATCTCCATATTTATCTGTAAAACTTTGCGGATTGTAGTGATCTTTTGCCTCCCAGAAAATGTAATCATATCCAAGAGAGATGTTTCCTACAGGGTAGATGGGATCAAAACCAAGCCATTGACTCCCGGTTGAACGATCGTACAAGACCATCCGATCAAGGGCTGTAACATTCACTCTGACAGCAATATGTTGTGAGTTGAAGGCGACTTGTACAATGGTCGCATTATCTTCATCGACGGTTTGCCCCCATTCTTCTAGAACGAGGTTCTGTTCCAATGTCGTTGATGCGTTCACAAAGATGCTTTGTGAACCGGATGCACCAATTGTACCAATGCGTAATGTCGATGGTTGCTCATTTGAAACCATTAGGATTTCAATTCCCGATACCGACACCAATTCGATTGTTTCATCATTTGGTAACGTTGGGACAAGGACTGTATCTCCTTCCAGATTCATTCCATGTAAAGCATCATCTGCAATGTAAAGAACAACAGGTACGCCTTGAAGAGATGTCAATTGCACCGATTCGATTGCAGCAACTTCCCGCTGAAGAATTATTTCGTTTGGTTTCTCAACATCGATTAGACGTAATTCGGTCTCATTAGCCATTACGAGATAGTTCTCATACAGTGCAAAAGGAGAATCAAATTGCATTAGTGGTTGTGCGACTGTTCTCGAATCGATCGATGGATCTGAAACGTCATGAATCAATACGATGGCTTCACCTGATTGATTGTCCATTGTTGCCATCCACCCTTCAGATGCTACTGCCCCTTGTGCTGATTGAACACCTTCTGCAGGAAGTTCGTTATGGGTCAAATCCCATGTGATGATCGCACCGGTCAGAATCAAAATGATGACAATGAACGTACCTGTTTCCTTACTGGACGGTTTCAATAATTTAGCAACGTATGCTTTGAAGCGATTGAAAATAATGGATAATGAATGTCTTGGTCGAGTCAATACTGTAGCTAATCGACTGTTGATGGTTCGCTCATCGAAGACCTTCCAAACAGAATCATTGGTTAAATCGGTTAACCGAACGGCTATCGCCGCGATCATCATTCCTCCAATGATGTCAACGAACCAGTGGATTCCAAGGTAGATAATGGCAAATGCTGTTAGGAGGATATAGCCCAAAACCATGTTTTGATATCGACGCCAGCGACCATCGTGATCATGCTTTCGGAAGGTGAGCCATATGGCAAACGGAACAGCGATATGGAGTGAAGGCATACAGTTCGTAAACGCATCGATACGACGGAACCAATCTTCGATTTCAGGATTCAATGTATATGCAATAGCATCCATATCTTCGATGTAAAAACCGGTCACTCTGACGTTAAAGAAGAGGTAAAATGGAATGGCGAGAAGGTAAACCCAAGCAACGCTCAAGGCGACTCTATCAGCCATCCAACGATCGTCAAAGTAGGTCACATAGAAAATTGAAGCATATGTGATGAACATAAATCCGGCAATGTAGAAGTGTGTCATCAAAACGTCGAGCCATTCAGCCCTAAACGCACCTTGGAACCAGACGACTAAATCACCTTCAATGGCATAGATATAAGGCGTCATATCGAGACCAGTTCGTGCCATCAATATTCGATCTATTTGATCGAGGAAATCTTTGGCATTGTAAATCGACAAAGCGATTAGTAGATGCACCCAATAACGTCGTATGAAGTCAATAAAACCGCTCAAAGTCAGTTTTGCCCATGGAGGCTTGAAGTATGGCATCAAAAAGACACCTACAGCCAATGCTGAGATGACCCAAGTTAGATAGATGCCATCCATATTGATGCCTCCTAAGTGCTTGGTGATGGCTTGTACTCAAGAAACCTGCACCTGAATTTTGCCCTCTAAGCCCGAATCACCATGCTCCATGGACGTAGGGGCGGCCTCGATCTGGGTCACGACGGTGGGCTAAATCCCATATGCGCTCGAATCGATAAATGCCGCTTGAGCATCCAGATTCCCATTCAAATGAGAGTGCATAATTTCCGACCGTTTGCACTAACGGTTTCTGTTTTGGATATGCTTCAATGGTTCGACGCAGTTGCATGCTTGTTTCATCTTCGTTGCGAAGAGGGGCACATTTTGCACAAGGACAAGCATGTCGCAAATCATCATAGGAGATGGTAAAGGTTGTACCATCTTCATACGTGAGTTCCATGTCCGTATCTCTACGTTCAAGGCGACGTAATTCGAGTGGTTCTCCGGTCATAATGAGTCCTCAAATAATTTCCAAACTGGAGGAGCTGGCTCCATCCAATTGCGATTGAATGGATGCAACAACATGAGAAAAGGCTGATGCGGATGCACCTTCGGGTTCGCTAACAATTCGATGAACACCATCATCTCCACCTCGGACAAAGCCGGGATCGAATGGAAGTGCGCCTAGGAACGGGACACCAAATTCTTCAGCAGTGGAACGGCCTCCACCCTCCTTGAAAATATCGAGTGTAACGCTGAAGTGTCCCTCATCATCGCATGTAGCTTGAAGTGTGCGTCCAGCAGGTGCAGCGATTTCAATCTCTGAACCAGGAGTTCCTTTTCCTTGGATGGTGTAGCCACTCATATTCTCGACCACGCCAAGAACAGGAACCTTCAACGAAGAGGCGAATGAAATCGATTTACGACTGTCGAGCAATGCAACTTCCTGTGGCGTTGTGACGATGACCATCCCATCGATATCTGGCAAGGACTGAGCAACAGTCAATGGTTCATCCGAAGTACCTGGTGGGAAATCGATTATGAGATAATCGAGATCTCCCCACTCAACATCGCCAATAAATTGCTGAATTGCTCCAAGTTTGATCGGTCCACGCCAAACAACAGGAGTATCTTCGTCTTCAAGAAGGAATGCCATAGAGATGACCTTGACGCCTAGATGGCCTTGTGCAGGATGTATTCGCCCTCCCTCGACATGGAGTTTTCGACCATCTAGACCCATCATCTTCGGTACGTTTGGACCGGTGATATCGATGTCCAGGATGCCAACTTTATGTCCTTGTTGAGCTAGAACGAGTGCGAGACCTGTTGAAACAGTGGATTTGCCGACACCACCTTTTCCTGAAAGAACCATGATCTTGTGCTTGATTTTTTTTCCAATCTCTGCCATCGCCATCTTTCGCTTCATCTGTGCATAGGCTTGTTCCATTTGCTTTTGTGCTGCGGGGTCAGGTGCTGCAGGTGCTTCTGCTGGAGCATCGTTTCCAGGGTTGTGCATCGAAACCGGAGAATCGGACATACACATTCCAATTGTTCTGCCTACTTCAATGCGTTTATTTTGCCCTCATTCGAAGATGCCAGCCACCATGCGTCAAAGTCGTAAGTAGCAAAGCAGTCGCACTTGCAACAAATTCGAATTCCATTCCAGTGTAGGCATAAGCAATTCCAATTGCCAATGGTAGACTAACGAAGTATCCGATTTTAATCGAATTCATCTCTTCGTGATTCAAGCGCTTATCAATAAACCAAAGCATAGGTCCGCACAGAAAAGTCATAGTAATCAAGATGAATGCAACTATTCGAAATAACATGTCCCAATCATTGGCTGCGAAAACGATGTGAAGGGTAAAGAGAAGCGAATATGAGCCCGAAAAAATGACCAGAGATCTCATCCAAGAATCCTTCCTATTCATTCTAAAGAGTCAATGTTGATAAGATACATCACAGTCGACACAGTATGCGATTGTTGTTCGTATGCGTAGGGAATTCATGCCGATCTCAAATGGCTGAAGGCATTGCTCGACATCTGGGCCACGAAGCAGCAAGTGCAGGAACACATCCAGCCACCCAAGTTTCAGCAAATGCGCTAAAGGTCCTTGAATCCAAAGGGATCTCCACCGATGGCCTGAAACCAAAATCGGTCGATTCGTTCAATGCAAACGACTTCGACATGGTTATTTCGATGGGTTGTGGAGTTTCGTGTCCAGCCATGCGTATCGATCAGGATTGGGGCCTTGATGACCCGGTTGGACAATCACTATCCGTGTTTGAAGCGACTGCCGAAGAGATTGAACGACGCTTGTCACAATTGTGATTATTCTTCTTCGGTCATTTCACCTTCACCGAGTAAATCGATGTACATACTACTGACTGTCTTGGTACGTCCTTCCTCACCTTGGAGTTCAACAGAATCTGTTTCGATAGTGACGATGGAAACCGTTTCTGGTAACATCGATGCAATGATTCCATGTCGTCTGCGACATATTTCAGCTACATCCACTGCTCGACTAATCGCTTGCCCTCTGGCTTGTAATCGAACGAGACGATCTCCATCCTTCATCGCCATCAAAACGGCCTTAACATACGAGAAAGAGGGTTTTTTTCCAACATAAACAACTCGAGGTTCAGTCATAATGCGCCATTGTACAAGCAGTATGTAAAGGCTCTTTCAATCAATTTTGGTGCGAGCGCCGGGACTCGAACCCGGGTTCAGGCGTTGGCAACGCCCGGTGATAACCACTACACTACGCTCGCAGGTAGCAACCAACCCACCGAGCAGAGGTATAAACGATTGTCGGCGCAGTTGGATGCTCATTGAAAACCAAATCTATCCTGCCCTTCTTTCGGCGGTTGGCGTTGTCGGAAATACACCACCAAACCGGCAAGAAGCGCCGCTATACCAACGACAATAGCAATCAACGTCAAAGAAAGTTCACCTTCTTGACCTCCAATTGGCCCTTCATCCGCTTCTTCAACGAAAACGATGAAAGAAGTTGGAGCGGTTGCATCACCAAACGAATCAGATGCTTGAACGAATATTTCGTGTCCGCTGATTGGCGTCGATGTACGAATCGAGGCCACTGCCGTGTAAATACCATCATTTGCCTCTCGGTCTAATCCTTGCCCATTATCGTACAAGGTCATCCACCGATCGGTTTGTCCAAGTGGCTTGAGGACTCCAAGATCCGCACGAACGAGAAGAATACCATCAGCATCTTCAACTCTGATTTCGATTCCTTGCTCGGAATTTGATTCACCTCGCTGCAATGGTTCAGTCGTTGCAAGGGAGATTGTAGGTGGTGTATTTTCAATCGTGATAGCCAAGTCAACATCGTTTGAACTCGGTTGGAAGTGGTGTTCGGATGTTTGGGTCTTTGTAACAAGAATTGTTGCACCGAGGTCATCGACTAATCGTACTTTTACAAGACGTAAGCCAGGGGTCATACCTTGAGGTATGACTATCTCACAAGCCCACACCTCGATTTTGATGCACGCTATTTCTTCACCCCCATATTCTCGAAGATCAACAATGACCGAATCTACGCCATGGTAATCAAGAACATCTAGCGTCATGAGAACAGCGCCTCCACGAACCCCAACATCTGGTTCAATGGATGCACTCAAAATTCGAGGCGCTTGATTTTCAATCGTAATGTTGGTTGAGAGCACATCGGTTTCGCCCCATTCATCGATAACTTCTACGCTAATTGGAAGTTCTCCCACTTCCAAGCCTTGAACATAAACCATCGTTGTCCATTGATTATCACCAATGGTCTGATCACCATCAAGGCCGCGATCATTCATTGCAACGGTTCCAAGTCCAATCGAAGATAGATCAACAACAACGCTAACAACGTTCCAATCAGGATCGTCAACTATTGCAACTAGATGTGCAGGAGATGCTCCTTCTCCAAACACAAGACCTTGCATGAGTGATAAATCCAAAATCTGAGGTGCATTGTTATCATCAGCAGAAACGATGCTAGGAGAAAGTATTGCGTCAACGGCCTGAGATTCGTTGAGTAGAGCGATTTCACTGTTTTCACCGAATTCGATTTCAAATGACCGATTCGTACTTGCAAGCAAACCTGTCAATGGACCTTTGTGAACGATCGAACCTTGAGCCGTACCTGAGACTCCATCGCTGTAAACCCCAGTCCATTCAATCACACTGAGATTTTTCGCATCACGTGGCTCGATGTTTTCCTGTCCTGCTGTAACGGTCAAAACAATACCATCTTGAGCAAGGAGACGAACAACATCACCTGTTTCCATAGGAACAGGTGCGAATCCTGCTTCTCGGCCTACCGAGATATTGCCCAGAGCTTCCTCGACTTCAGGCGGAGTTGGGTCGCGCTCGATTGGACTACGTTCTGGTCGCTCATCTCCACTTGACGGATCTGGTCCTGTTTCCGTCCAAACCAGTCGCACCGTCCGATTATCCCAATCAGCATTCGTAGCCTGGTAAATGTAAGAATCGTTGTAATAGGAGCCAACACCATCGCCACCAAAGAAATTACCTCCCCCTACACCGGTCACGTTGAACCAAGATTCACTGTGAATGACGTTAACATCGTGTTCCACGAGTGTATGATTGAGTTGTGTGCCTGTTTGTTCGATAGTTTGGACTACGCCAAAGGTTCCTTGGACATCTCCAGATAATGTTCCATCGACGTGGATATCATCGATTAGTGTGATTCCATCTTCAACACGATTGTGGAAGGTGTACACCGTTCCATTAACGACCATAGAAGAATTCTCTTCTTGGTCTTCAAAACCGAAGGTTCCATCACCTCGAATCAAATCCAATTGGTCGACTCTTACACCGTTTTCCCACCGTTCAAGCGTTTCAAATTGATCGAGTTGAAGGCTGAATTCTGAGCCTTCATCGGTCAAAAGCATATCAGCTGTCGCTTCGATTTGTGTATGTTCAAGGACACGTACGCCATCAATATCGATCGTCTCCAACAAAAGTAAACTGATTTCGCCATCAACATTGAACTGTGCATCATCTTCTTCTCCATTGACAAGCAATGCACCAAATGCTTCCAAGCGAAGGCGTTCTGTAACGACATTTTCAATGTTTGAACGGTTAAGCAGTGCATCAACCACCGTTGCATTGATGGTTGTCACCAATCCATCCTCCTCAAGTTGTAACAAAATGTCGCCACTTCCACGTGCTTGAATGACTTGCGAGGTCAACACTCCTGATGTGACGGTTTCGTTTTTCCAAAACGATTCAAAGTCTAGGGCCAATTCCGTAGTCGTGTTATCGGTAACCTCTGATGTGAGCAAGGTTCCGCTACCCAATTCATACGAATTGAGAACCTCGCCAATACGTTGTTGCCAGCCATTCCCTTCAAACAGAAGCATGAATGATTGATTGCCTTCATCGGTTTGGTAATTTTGTTCAAGAGACCATGCGGTTGTTGTCGTCACTTCATGATCGGCCATCGGCTGATTCCATGAACCAACAGTAAACGTTCTCTCCACAATAACAGGGGAAGTGAGTGGCGTACCATCATGGCCATTGATAGTGACTTCTATGGAGATTGTATCGTTCCAAGCAACCACCGTATCGAGAACAATACGTGCCGTGAGTGTAGGAGTATTTTCAAGGAAGGTTGTTTGAATCGATGGATTGAGATCGGATGAATCCCGTAAATGCTCTACGGTTATATCATAATCGTGAGTAGATGAATCACCAAACGTCAAGATGTAGGCATGCTCATTATTTAACGCAGAAGAACTATTCCAATCGGTAGTGATTGAAACCGTTGGAGTGTCTTGTGCGGAGACAAAATATGACATCGGTGTCAGCAATAGAAGCAAAACGAGAGCAACGCTTCGATAATATCCCATACCTACCTCTTCACGCCGCTCCTCTCTAAGGGTGTTGGCTGATTGCTTCAACATTCAAAGATTCAAGATGTAGGCAAATAAGAGAGGAGCGACGATGGTCGCATCGCTTTCTACAACAAACATCGGTGTTGATGTATCGATTTTACCCCACGTGATTTTCTCGCTTGGTGGCGCTCCCGAATAACCCCCATAGGATGGGCGTGATTCGGATATTTGACCGAACCATGACCATAGAGGGACATCACGTTCTAAATCCTGATTGAGCATCGGTACTACGCAAATAGGGAAGTCACCAGCGATTCCTCCACCGATCTGTAGAAACGCAAGAGGTCTTTCTTGGCCCTCATACCAAGTAGCAAGTTGCTTCATGTACTCAATTCCAGAGAGAATGCAATCCGAATCGACCTCGGCTTCAATTGAGTGTGCTGCAAATATATTCCCCATTGTGGAATCTTCCCATCCTGGAACGAAGAGGGGAAGATTGGTCTGAGCTGCAGCCAATACCCAAGATGCCTCTTGATCTCCTTCGCTTGATTTCAGCAATGATTCATTCTGAAGTACATCGTAAAAATAGAGGTGAGGAAGTTGACGTATTCCATTTCTTGAAGCATTTTTCCAAACCTGAAGAAGATGGGGTTCAAGCGTTCGAATTGCTTCAGCCTCTGGAATACAAATATCCGTTACTCGGTTCATCTTCTTACTGAGGAGTTCTGCTTCATCCTCGAGTGACAGACCCCTCCAATTATCGATTGAAGTATAGTGAGGGAAGGCTATCATGCGGAAGATATCTTCTTCGAGGTTTGCACCTGTGCAACTGATTCCTGCAACATGTCCTTCTCGAATCATCGGAGCGAGTAATTTTCCAATTCCTGCAGTACTCATAGCCCCTGCAAGCGTAATGAACAATTTTCCTCCAGACTCAAGATGGTTGACCAATGAAGACGACATCTTCGTTAACTCACCCGCATTAAAATGCTGGAAATTTGAATCCATCATATTGCGTATGCTCATGGTCAATCCTCCGAAAAAAGAAAGCGATTGACGCACTTTTCTTGCATCAAAACGATACCTGGACAGTGCTGAAGGAGTGCGTCTTTGAGTTGAGATACGATCACCTGTGGATCTGTGCCTCCGCATGTGAATGCGTCAATAGCCAACAGACCTCGGTCGAGATAGCAGTGAGCGCTAACATGACTTTCGTCGATGAGAACTACAGCGGCAAATCCTGGTGGAGAAACGGTACCATCAAACACTTCAACATGAGCATGGACCTCACGCGCACTACTGTTTGCTACTGCTTTTTTCATCAGTTCAAGCATACTATCTCCATTGAAGGATGGTGCTGGGAAAAATTCACTATAATCTAGGAAAATATGCTTCCCTCGAGCGTTTGAAGACATCTATTCGCCTCCATTCGATTGAGAAAAACCTCTGAAATCTGTTGCTTGGCGATTCGGTCCTGAACGTGTTTCCAGGGCTTTCCACATTCCATTCTTTCTAGCAAAAGCGTGGCTTGAGACTACATTGGTCGCCAACATTGCCGCGGTGAACTGAGTCAATGGAGAGTCTTTTTGAACACCGATTTCATTGACGTCAGCACTGACGACAACTGCGTTTGGAGCGTTGAACAAAGTCCGGATTGTTTCGTTGACTTGCCAATAGGTCAAGCCACCTGGAACCGGTGTTCCTGTAGCAGGAACCAATGCTCCATCGAGTCCATCGATATCGATGGTTAGATGGGCGGGCCCTTTGATCGAAGAGAGCGTCTCCAGCCATTGATTCCAGTGTTGCGCACCATGGCATGGCGATTGAGTATCTTTTGCGAAGAAGGTTGTGATCCGTTCATCAATGGTCATTCGTTCGTGCTCTTCTTTGCTAAAGGCTCGAATCCCAACCTGAAGCAAGGACCCAATTCCTGCATCAAGAGCGCGAGCTGCTGCACAGGCATGCGAATACGGCTCACCATCCAATTCCTCTCGTAGATCGCCATGTGCATCGATTTGAACAACGGTGAGATTGGACAGATCGTTCTCGACAAGTGGGTGGTGGCGTGCTGCTTCCATAATTGAAGGTAAGATTCCGTGTTCTCCACCTAAGCAAAGTGGAAAGCAGTCTCCTTTGAACCATGGAATCAGGTATCCTGTCATCGAATCTAATTGTTGTAAAAGCGTTGGTTCATCACCTTCCCATGCAGGAATCGTGTGGATGGACAAACCTGCTGGTAAATCATCGTTCAGTTGAACATCATACAACTCGACTTGTGCAGACGCTTCGATGCATGCTTGTGGGCCTTGAGCTGTTCCTTGTCCGTAGGATGTTGTCAATTCGTAATGTAGTGGAAGGATAGCGATGTCAACATCGCCATCGTCTGGCCTAAGGCCAAGAAAGGTCGGCATACCCTTGTCCTCCATGGTCTCGACGCTCTCTCCGCGCTTCTAAGCATTACCAAATTCAACCGTAAAATCGCGTCTGAACCTCACTTTACATGAAAAACAGCCGATGTGTTAATATACATCAACGACCAATATACAATAGTGTTCTCGGAGAAAAACCGCGGGCGGGGTGATGGAAAATGGTAATGACACTACAATCGTTGACGCAAGCAATTCAGCAGCATATTGATACTGAAATGGATGCAGAGGTTGCTGCAGGCATGGCCGAGCACGCGCTCGGTTTCTTTGGATTCTACAATCGTATTATCGATAATGCGCTTGAACCAACCGACCGTAACTTGTTCTACATGTTCCAAGATTATGATCTCTTAACCACTGAATCGGAGGAAACAACGCTATGGGATGGACGTGAATGGCGTATTCACTATTGGAAGTTCAAACCAGACCTCAAGGAACGTGTTGAATCGTATATGCAACGCCAACGTAAGACCGAAGACATTGATCCATTCGCTGATGTTTATGGTACCACTGGACAAACCATTTGGACACGAGAATCTGAAAAGGTACAGAATCCAAACGCATTCACCAGTGATTGGTGAGATTTCTTACCAAGCGTTTTTGTTTCACCGTCGAGAGGCTTTGACCATGCGTGTCGCGGTCGGCCTTGTCCTCTGCCTCCTTTTGACAGGACTTACACCTATTGCCAGTGCTTCGTCGGAATCCGATGAAGAGGCATGGCCTGGAGAACCGATCGATAATCACGTTCACATGACTTGGGCGGCTTTGACGATGGAAGTCAAGGAATGGGCTGATGACAATCCGGATATCGTCACGTTGATTGATGCTGGAAAATCTGAACTGGGCAAGTCGTTGTGGGTTGTCCAGATATCTGATTGGTCTATGGAGACCAAAGCAAACGGAAAAGCAAAGGAAATTGTCTACATCGATGGTGGCCATCATGGCAATGAGTATCTCGGTACAGCACTCGCCTGGCTATCGGCGCAATGGTACATTGAAGGCTGGAACGAAGGGAATCAGGAGGCGGTAGATGCGCTTCAAAACACAGAGATCCATGTTCTAATTATGCTCAACCCTGATGGTAACGACATCGATACAAGATGGAACATAAATCAAGTCGATTTGAATCGAAACTATGACCATTATTGGAATACATGTCCGACAACGCAACCAGGAAGTGCAGCATTTAGCGAATCAGAAACCGCTGCAAATTCACAATACATGAACGATTATGTTTCAGATGCTGATCTCTATGTAACGATGCACACCGGAGTATGGATCATGCTCTATCCGTGGGGCAAGTGGGCAAGCCAACCATCAGACTGGGAATTGTTCTATGATATTCGAGAAGATGTCCACGCGAATATTTCTGACATTCCTATTCAAAATGCTAACCAAGGCCTATATCCAAACTGTGGAACAAGCAGGGATTATGGATATGGCGTAATGGGATTCCCCACTTTTACATTCGAAACCGATGATGAGCAATTTGTCCCCGGTTCTATTGAAGCCCTCAACGAACGTTTAGGTGAAGAGATGGATGTCATGCGCTACCTGATTACCAATGTATGGTACTGGCGAGCCCGTCTTGATGTTCAATCGATTCAGGTATCGGATGATAAGGTGACTATTGATGTCGATAACCTTGGTCATGCTTCAACCACCAACGCGAGTTTGCAATATGTGGATTCGAGTGGACAGGTTGCTTGGACATCGTCTCTTTTCTCTGTCAATGCAAGCAATTCAACCATCGCCTCACTGGACGCGTCCAATTTTTCTTATTCCAAAGACGGAACATGGCAATTGTATTACCAGAAGCGGGTAATTGATGCCTCGAAGTGGGTTACGGAACCTCTTGAAATCAATGCTACCTTGGTTGAAGATGATGATGATTCAAGCTTCCTCATAGGCTATGGGTTGTTCAGTCCGACAACGATTCTAGCCGGTTTGGCAGTGATTTCTTTGATGCGAAAAGAGGAAGAATAACGATTCTAAATCGCTAAAAACGATTCGCGAGGTTTCAAGTGCCTCAAGGAATTGGACGATATCGGTGAAACCATGCAAATCAACGTAAGCTCAAGCCAGAACATCGACGGAACTCTCATTCTTCCACTCTATGAAGGAACCGATATCGTACCCGAAGCACATGCAACTGGCTTGCATGTTGCACTCAAATCCCAAATCAATCGAGTTCTTGCCGATGAAGATTTCAAAGGAAAGGCGAAATCCACGATGACGCTTATGGGAAGCGAAGGTGGAAAGGCCATGCTCGTTGGACTTGGAAAAGAAGACGATGCTGATGTTCACGCATATCGCAAAGCAGGAGCTGCTATCATTGCTGCTCGAAAGAAAACACATGGTACAGATCTCACAGTTCGCTTCGCAGGAGCGAGTATCGAATGTATGGGAGCCTTTGCAGAAGGCATGTTGCTCCGTGATTATTCATATGACGAGTACAAGATGCAAAAAGAAGAGGACAAGGAGGCTGAGCGCAGTGTTCGTATCACTTGCGACGAGGGTCAAGAAGAAGAACTGGAAGAACTCGTTCGAATCCACAGTGGAGTTGTATCCGGCGTCCATCTATCTCGCGACCTTGGTAACTGCCCTCCAAACGATATGTATCCTGAAGCATTCTCCGATATGGCATGGGAATGGGCCAAGCAATACGACAATGTCGAAGTAACCATCATCAACTACGAACATGCCATCAAAGCAGGTATGGGCGGTCTGGTCGCTGTCGGAATGGGTTCGTCTCGAAAACCATGTATGGTCATCTTTGAAATGAATAAGGAAAAGTCTGGTCGCTGTCCTCTTCTAGTTGGAAAAGGAATCACATTCGATACCGGTGGCATCTCTCTCAAGCCTGGTGCAAACATGGACGAAATGAAGTACGATATGGGTGGTTCAGCAACCGTTTTTGGAACCATGCAAGCACTCGCATCGACTGGACATGATGGAAAGGTCGTTGCAATTACCTGTATGGCTGAAAACATGCCTGCTGCAAACGCACAACGGCCAGGTGATGTCATTACCACACTTTCTGGCAAGACTATCGAAGTCCTCAACACAGATGCAGAAGGACGATTGGTCCTTTCCGATGGTCTGTGGAAGGCTGGTGAATTCGATCCTGAATTCATCATTGACTTTGCAACACTTACTGGAGCATGTGTCGTCGCTCTCGGTCACGAAGCGACTGGATTGTGGTCCAACGACGATGACTTCCGCACTAAGATTCATGAAGCAGGAAACGCAGTTGACGAATTGGCTTGGCCAATGCCGCTTCTCCCTGCCTTCGAAAAGGAGATGACCGATTCCAAGATTGCTGATACTCGCAACCTCGGTGCTGGTCGATGGGGCGGTGCAAACACCGCTGCAGCCTTCCTCAAGCAGTTCGTTCCAAATCGAAACTACGATGAAGATGGTGAACAAATCACTTGGGCGCACATGGACATCGCTGGAACCTACTGGGGTGCGAAGACCAACACTATGGTCGGAAATGGTGCAACTGGAATCCATGTCCGCACCATGTATCATTTGATTGCAAATTGGAACAATTGAATGTGATGATATGAAGCAGCCCATTCTCTTCTTGGGAGTCGTCTGCATGTTTCTGACGTCTGGTTGTCTAGGATTTGTCAATAATGAGGAGATTCAAACCTCTCTCAAGGTTGAAGTCAATGAGCAGCACCTCATCATTGAAACAATCTACGAACATGGTGAACTTGTTTCATCATCAACAGTCACCTTCGAGTTCGATTTTTCAGGATCAAACTCAGATGTTTCCATCAAAACCTTTGGTCTTGAAACAGATGATGGTCGATTCATGACCTTCAATGCAGATGAACAGCAAACGGCCTCATTGGGATTCTCGCAGCATGGACGATACAACGTTACATTGTTTGCGATTGACTCCACTGGAGCAAACATTACTGAAACGAAAATATTGATTGTTGAACAAGTAATCTCATGGGCTGAAGACGATGCTGGCGCACCAGAATCGCTGTTCTTTGATGCAACACCAGGAAACGATGGAACTACGCCATCTTATCTCATTCTCAATTCAACAGTAACCAATCCATCTCCATTGTTGGAATTGAATGGAAGAGATGTTGATCTTGAATGGGCGGTGTTGAATGTCGACGGTCAATGCATGGGTCATCGAGAAATCATCGAGAATGGAGATTCTGTCACTTGGAACACGCTACATTTCGCTCCGATTGAGAATCATGAGGTCAAATTGACCATTCATGAAGGCCAGGATTCGGTGGATGTCGAACACCGCATTGAATTACGGTACACCGATTAACTCTTCTACCATAGTGTTTATGACAACCGAGAAAGACTTTGTATTGCCTTTCCCTCAATTTGATTTAGGTGACTTTGTGATTACTCTTGCAGATGTGGAGGACGCCCAACGCAAATGGGGAGATGGAATCGTAAGGATTGCAACAGCACACAGTACTGGAGGCAACTACACAGAAATTGCCACGAAACATGTTGAGCATCTCTATGCGTATGATTTTAGCCAAGTCCTCTTCAAACCGACAATGGCTTCGATTGATCAATTCCGCCCAACGTTCGAGAGTGCTTTGTCTTATTTTGTAGCCTCAAACGGTGTATGTGAAGAAGACAGTGGATTTGCAATTAAAGGTTGGACAGCTGTGCGTTTTGAGAATTCAGGCATTATCATCAACGAATCTAACGCTATTGCCATGGGCAACTATTTCTTCACGGATGGAGATGGAAATGAAACAAAGGTCGAGTACACATTTGGATACATCCTCGATGATGCAAGTAACCTTCGTATCGTACTCCATCATTCCTCGCTACCAGCATCATCGTAGATGTTAATTTGAGTTTAAGCCAATCAAATTCCTCAGGAATGTTACCTGGCCTTCTGTATACAAGGGTA
>CEVR01360117.1_pt1 | contig 29517 bp, 31 predicted proteins | sample 356541 | NCBI WGS metagenome assembly CEVR01 (sample SAMEA2623734, study PRJEB7988) | marine metagenome | isolation source: saline water (ENVO:00002010), including
TTTTTCGTCAGAAATTAATCCCATTGCAATACCAGAAACTGGTTTGTCTATTTTTACACCAGCATCCATAAGCGCTAGTGTTCCCGCGCAAACTGTTGCCATTGATGAAGAACCATTTGATTCTAAAATGTCAGATACAATTCTTACTGTGTAAGGATTGTCTGATGGAATCATTTTCTTTAAAGCTCTTTGAGCTAAATTACCATGTCCAATTTCTCTTCTTGAAGTACCTCTTAACATACGAGCTTCTCCAGTTGAAAAAGGGGGGAAGTTATAATGTAAATAGAATTTTTCATGTCCTTGGAATGTAACACCGTCTAATCTGTTTACATCTTGTAATGTACCTAAAGTAGCGGTAGTTAAAGATTGTGTTTCCCCCCTAGTAAATACAGCTGATCCGTGAGGAGATGATAAGTAATCTACTTCACACCAAATTGGCCTGATTTCAGTAGTTTTTCTTCCATCTAATCTTTTCCCTTCATTTAATACTAAGTTTCTTACCGCTTCTTTTTCTACATCATGATAATATACCTCAATTAGATTTGAATCATAATGTTCTATTTCCTCTTCTGTTAGAGAGTTAATCCATTCTTCTTTTACGGCTTTAAACTTAGTTGACCTTTCGTCTTTGACATTTCCTTCTGCTGCAACAGCATATACCTTGTTGTAAGTTTCTTTTTTAATTCTCTCTTTTAATTCTTCGTCATGTGTTTCATGACAATATTCTCTTTTAGGAGTTGAAGAAGAAATTTCTGATGCTAATTCAACTTGCATTGCACACTGAATTTTAATAGCTTCGTGTGCTACTTTTATAGCTTCAATCATTTCCGCTTCCGAAACCTCATTCATTTCTCCTTCTACCATTGCAACACTATCGGCAGATGCTCCAACCATTAAATCTATATCAGCTTCTTCCATTTGTTCTGGAGAAGGGTTTACGATAAACTCTCCATTTAATCTGATAACTCTAACTTCAGATATAGGTCCGTTAAACGGAATGTTTGAAATTGCAATAGCCGTTGAAGCTGCAAGTGCAGCTAAACTATCAGGACAAACTTCAGGGTCGTGAGAATTTAAGGATATCATTATTTGTACTTCTGCATGGTAATCTCCAGGGAACATTGGTCTTAAAATTCTGTCTACTAATCTCATTACCAATATTTCTTGATCTGTTGGTCTTGCTTCTCTTTTTAAGAATCCTCCTGGGAATCTTCCGTCCGCAGCAAATTTTTCTCTGTAATCTACGGTTAGTGGTAAAAAATCAACTCCATCTCTAGCTTCTTTGCTAGATACAACAGTTGCTAACATATGGGTTTTTCCCATTCTTATTTCTACCGAACCATGTGCTTGTTTAGCTAATTTACCTGTAGTAACAGTAATTTCTCTACCATCATTTAAGGTGATTTTTTTTGTAATTTCTTTAATCATTTTTTATTGTTTTCTTTTTTCCTCATGTTTATAAAATAAAAAAGGCAATTACCAAAATTGCCTTTTTATAATGTCATTTATGTATATCAATTATCTTCTTAATTTTAAGTCTTTTACTAGTTTTCTGTATGATAATACATCCTTTCTTTTTAAGTAATCTAGTAATTTCCTTCTTTTACCCACCATTAACTGTAATGACCTTTGTGTTCCAAAGTCTTTTCTGTTATTTTTTAGGTGGTCAGTTAAGTGTTTAATTCTTTCAGTAAATAAAGCTACTTGACTGTAAACAGACCCAGAATCTTCTTTTCCAGAACCATATTTAGCGAATAACTTTTCTTTTTTTTGTGTATCTAAACTCATTTTGTTTTTCCTTTAATTTTCGGTTTGCAAATTTAATAATTGTTTTTAAATAACCGCAAATTATTTTAATAATATTATGAATCGTAAATTCTGATTAGTTGAGATAGTTTTTCTTTCATATTTTTACGATCTACAATCATGTCTAAAAAACCATGTTCCTGAACAAATTCAGCTGTTTGGAATCCTTTTGGTAAATCCTTACCAATAGTTTCCTTGACAACTCTAGGTCCTGCAAAACCAATTAAAGCATTAGGCTCTCCAATGTTTAAATCTCCTAACATGGCAAAGGATGCGGTGATTCCTCCTGTTGTTGGATCGGTTAATATTGAAAAGTAAGGAACTCCTTCTTCTCCAAGTTGAGCTAATTTTGCAGATGTCTTTGCAAGTTGCATTAAAGAAAAGGAAGCTTCCATCATTCTGGCTCCCCCAGATTTAGATATAATTATAATAGGTGTTTTAGTTTCTCTGGCATAATCAATTGCTCTAGCAATTTTTTCTCCAACAACTGACCCCATAGATCCTCCAATGAAATTAAAGTTAAAACACGCAATTACTACATCTTTTTTATCTATTTGACCATAAGCAGTAGTTACTGCATCTTTTAACCCTGTTTTCGTCTGCATAGATTTTAATCTATCGGTATATGTTTTTCTGTCTTCAAATTCCAGAGGATCTTTTGAACTCATATTTTCATCAAGTTCTGTGAATTTATTTTTATCAAATAAAATCTCAAAATACTCTTTTGCATTTATCCTGTGATGATGGTTACAATTGTTACATACGTAGTATTGTAAATGATGCTGTTCAGAAGTGATAATAGTTTTACATTTTGGGCATTTATACCATAAACCTTCAGGAATTTCCTTTTTTTGATTTGTTGAAGTAGTAACTCCCTTTTTTATTCTTTTAAACCAACCCATATTTAACTGTTTCTGTTTATGTTATTTAAATCTTTAAATGATCTTTCTAACCTTTCAATAAAAGTTAATTCTCCATCTCTAATCCATTTTCTAGGATCGTAATATTTTTTGTTAGGAATATCATCTCCTTCTGGATTTCCTATTTGAGACTGCACGTAGTCGTTATATTTTGCAAAATAATCTCTAGTCCCTGTTGTGAATCCCCACTGAAGATCTGTATCAATATTCATTTTTATCACACCGTATCCTATAGCTTCTTTTATTTCTTCTGCGGCAGAACCAGAACCTCCATGGAATACAAAATTAATCGGTTGTGTTTCTGTATTGTATTTTTCCTCTATATACTCTTGAGAATTTTTAAGAATTATAGGAGTTAATTGAACATTCCCAGGTTTGTATACTCCATGTACATTTCCGAATGCTGCCGCAATAGTAAACTGATCAGAAATTTTCATTAATTCTTCATAAGCATATGCAACTTCTTCTGGTTGAGTATATAATTTACTACTATCTACACCTGTATTATCTACTCCATCTTCTTCTCCTCCAGTAATTCCTAATTCAATCTCCAGAGTCATACCTATTTTACTCATTCTTTTTAAATATTCTTTACAAATCGTAATATTATCCTCAATTGGTTCTTCAGAAAGATCAATCATATGGGAGCTGTATAGAGGTTTTCCATGAATCTCATAGAACTCCTCTCCTGCTTCTAATAATCCATCTATCCAAGGTAATAGTTTTTTTGCACAATGATCAGTATGTAAAATAACTGTAACTCCATAAAGTTCTGCCATTGTGTGTACGTGTATTGCTCCTGATATTCCTCCAGCAATTGATGATTGATGACCTTCATTAGAAAGGCCTTTCCCAGAAAAAAATTGACATCCTCCATTTGAGAATTGAATAATAACTGGTGAATTTACTTTTGCTGCAGTTTCTAAAACGGCATTTATAGTTGATGTATTACTTACATTTACAGCTGGTAATGCGTAATTATTTTTTTTGGCATCCGAAAAAACTAATCCTAATTCTTTGCCTGAAATAACTCCTAAATTGAATTTTGACATTTTATTTTTAAATTTATTTTAGAACAACAAAATTAGAAACATTGTTAGTATTTTAGCAATAAATTTGAATAAATTTCAAAAGCAATAAAAATAACTTAAATGATAAGTAAAAATCAGATAAAATTTGTAAAATCATTACAACAGAAGAAACAAAGAGACATTCATCAATGTTTTGTAGTGGAATCTACTAAAAATGTATTGGAAATACTACAATCTGATTATGAATTATTACATCTTTATGCTACTGAACATTGGTTGAGTGTTTATAATATAAAGTACGAATGTACACTAAATGTAGTGAGCGAGAAAGAAATACAGAGAATTAGTTCTTTAAAATCTGCGTCAGAAGTTCTAGCTGTTGTAAAAATCCCTATAGAGCAAAATAATATTGACTTGAAAGATGTAAATATTGTTTTAGATGATATAAAAGACCCTGGAAATTTAGGGACAATTATCAGAGTTTGTGATTGGTTTGGTGTGAAAAATATTTATTGTTCTAATCAATCTGTAGATGTTTACAATCCTAAGGTGATTCAGTCTACAATGGGTTCAATATCTAGAGTAGAGGTTGTATATACGGATATTGTAGATTTGATTAGAAATTCAAGTAATGAGGTAAAAATATACGCTGCAGTAATGGATGGGGTGGATGTAAATAATATAAAGGTTGCTGAAAATTCCTTAATTGTTTTTGGAAATGAATCTCACGGAATTTCACAAGAGATACTTTCTTTAATTAAAGAAAAGATTACAATCCAAAAAATTGGAGAAGCTGAATCTTTAAATGTAGCAGTTTCATCTGCAATAATTTTAAATAAATTCTGTGTTTAGAATTTTCCGCCAAACGGTTTGTCCCATCTTCTACATTCCATTGAACAATCAGTACATTTGTATCGTTTAAAATCATAAATTTGAAATGTAATGTAGTTAATAAAGTAGTCTAATTTGTTTCTTCTTATTCTTTCTAAAGGTTTTTTAAGTTCACAAGGGCAACAATTATTACAAGTATTATACCTTTCTTTTCTCAAGTAATTTAATTTTCTTAAGACAATAAGAACTAAAACATAAACAATAATCCCTAGTGAAATGTACAAAAATTGATCCATTTTACATGTTTGTTTTCTTTAAAATTAATTTCTCAAATACAAACTTAAAAAAATTAATCAATCAGGAAACACTTTTTTACACTTTTTTACACTTTTTTACACTTTTTTACATTTTTTTACAGTTTTTTACTCAAAAGTAAAAGACAACATCCATCCATTAGTGTATAGATTTTTAATAGAATTTGTGTAAACGGTATTATCTTTATTTAATAAATTAAGTACCCCAGCAGAGATTTTTATTTGAGGAGAGAACTTAAAAAACTCTAGATAGAAATCCATTCCAAAACCTATTTCCCCCATTAAATCGTTAGGATTCAGTTTTATAATTACCTCATCTTCTTCCACTATATTTTTTTGAGAGGCGATATCAATACTGTATTTTATACCAATAAGTACATAGCTTCTGAAATTATTGTATCTTTCAGATTTGTATTTAATATACATAGGAAAATCTAATAGAGTAGACTCTACCTTCTTTTTTTCAGTTTGAATAGTGTTTAAGCTGTCTGCAAATGAATATATCAAGTGTCTTTCTCCAAAAACTAATGCAGGTATAAATCTGAAATCGGTATATCTGCCTAATCTGAAGTTAGATACAATTCCTAAATTAAATCCTTTCTGATTATTAGAATGTAATACATACAAACTATCTTGGTACATTACCTCCGGATTGTGTTTTATTCTGAAATCTAAGGAATTAATTCCAAGTGTAAAGCCAAAATGCATTTTCTTGAAATCATATCTTGGTAAATTTTTTGGAGTTTGACGTAATTGAGCATTTGCCATATTGGCAAATAAAATACTAATTATTATATGTACTAAGTACCTTTTCATTACAGAACCAAAAACGATTCTTTTATTTTTTTATTGCGACATACAAATCGACTATACCAAATGTTAGAGGAATATGTTTACAATTATTAAATCCTATACTCTTTAACTGCGGTATCAATTTATCTTGATTAGGAAACGCTTCTACCGAATTCGGTAAATAGGTATAAGCACTATTATCTTTTGAAATTAACTTCCCTATAAAGGGTAAAACTTTGTGAAAATAAATATTATAAATCTGTTTTAACGGAAATGATTTTGGTGTTGATGGTTCTAAGATAACAACCATACCATTAGGACTTAACACCCTATACATCTCAGAAAGTCCTTTTTCTAAGTTTTCGAAATTTCTTATTCCAAACCCTGCAGTAATAGCATCAAAACTATTATCTAAAAAAGGAAGATTCTCAGAGTCAGCGATTTGTAAATTGATTCTATTTTCAAGTTCCTTCTTTTTTATCTTTTCTTTTCCAACATTTATCATTCCTTCCGAAATATCAATTCCAGTTATTTTTACATCTTGCATTCTACAAGCGGCAATAGCAAAATCTGCAGTTCCTGTAGCTACATCTAATATTTTTTTAGGATTATTTGTTAGTTGTTTTATAGATTTTCTTCTCCAATAATAGTCCATTCCAAAAGACAATGAGTGGTTGAGGAAATCATAATTAGCAGCAATGTTGTCAAACATTTTTCCAACTTGTTTCTTTTTGGAATCGGTAGAGTTGTATGGTGTTATTTTACTCAAATTTTTAGTATTTAAAAAATCTTTATGGCTTCCGACAGTAATTCATCTTTATCAATAGGTACTACTCCTACTTTTTGGCAAACAATCCCCCCAGAAAGACAAGAAATCTTTGAAATATCTTCAAATGAAACTCCTTCAGATAATAAGAGAGAAGCTACAGAAATAACGGTGTCTCCAGCTCCAGAAACATCTACCATTGATATCCCATAAGCAGGTGTATGAACAAATCCTTCATCAGAATTAATACAAATTCCATCTGCAGAAAGCGTTAATAGAATTCCTTTAGCATTTAGTGCTTCCTTAAGTTTGTGTGTAGCACTTTCTAATTCAGAATCTATTTTTTCGTTAAACTCTAATTGCATTCCCTCTTTAATTTCTTTAAGATTTGGTTTAAAGATGTCACAATCTTTATACTCTAGGAAATTATCTTTTTTAGGATCTACAATCGTAGGTATTCTTCTTTTATTAGCTTCTGAAATTACTTCTGAGATAATTTTTTTAGTTAACACTCCTTTATTGTAATCTTGTAAAATAACAACATCTATATTTTCAAGTAATGGAAGTATATTTTTTAAGAACTCTTCATCAACTTGTAAAGGTTTGGTATCTTCTTCATCAATACGTATTTGCTGTTTTCCCTCAGATATTACTCTTGTTTTTACGGTAGTTTTTGTTTCATCAGAGAGGATTATTCCTTTTTCACAAAGATTAGCATCTTTCATTAATTGTTGGAATTGATGTCCATGAATATCTTTTCCTAAAACACTACATAGTATAGGTATAGCTCCTAAGGCTTTAATATTTAAAGCACAGTTTGCAGCTCCTCCTAATCTAATCTCATATTTCTTGATATCCACAATAGGAACTGGCGCTTCAGGAGACATTCTGTTGATAGAACCCCACATATAGGCATCAATCATAACGTCACCAATTAAAAGGACTTTTTTATCATTAAAGGAATTAAATATATTTTTTAATTCAGTAGAGGTCATTGTAGTTTTGATAGATGGTTTTTAATTCTACTGATTGCTTCTAATAAATTCTCTTCAGAAGAAGCGTAAGATATCCTTACACATTCAGGGTTACCGAAAGGAGTTCCTGCAACTAAGGCTACATAACAAGTATTTAAAAGATACATACACAAGTCGTCCGAACTATTAATAGTTGTTGTGCCATATGATTTTCCGAAATAATAACTTACATCTGGAAACAGATAAAAAGCACCTTGTGGAACGTTACAATTAATTCCTTTGATTTCTTTTAGTTTCTCTAATACTAGGTTTCTTCTTTTTAGAAAAATATCTTTCATAAACATTATTTCAGAAGGTTCTGCATTAACTGCAGTTTCTGTTGCTTTTTGTGAAATAGCACAAGTAGCAGAAGTAACCTGTCCTTGTATTTTACTACAAGCTTTTGCAATCCAAAGTGGAGCTCCTATAAAACCAACCCTCCAACCTGTCATGGCAAAGCCTTTAGATACTCCATTTACTGTTATTACTCTGTCTTTTAAGTGAGGAATGGTTCCTATACTAAAGTGTGCATCTGTAAAGTTGATGTGTTCATATATCTCATCTGCAATTATATAGATGTCAGGGTATTTTTCTAACATCTTTGCAATATCAGCAAGTTCCTCTTTAGTATAAACCGAACCTGAAGGATTACAAGGAGAAGAGAACATCAATATTTTTGTTTTGTTTGTTATTTTCTTTTCAATTTCTGATGCAGAAACTTTAAAATCTTTTTCTACAGAAGAAGGAATTTTCACAGGAGTACCTTCTGCTAGATTTACAATATCGGCATAACTTACCCAATAAGGAGCGGGAAGTAGAACTTCATCTCCAGGGTTTAATAAAGATAAACAAACATTAGCTAAAGATTGTTTTGCTCCTGTAGAAACTACAATTTGTTCTGGACTAAAATTTAATCCGTTATCTCTTTTAAATTTATGTGCTATTGCTTGTCGTAACTCCAAAAGACCTGGAACAGGAGTATAATGAGAAAAGTTATCGTCTATTGCTTTTTTAGCTGCTTGTTTTACAAAATCTGGAGTGTCAAAATCGGGTTCTCCTAAACTCAGTGCTATCACATCTTTTCCTTCTGCTTTTAACTCTCGACTCATTCTGGCCATTGCTAGTGTTGCCGACTCTGATAATCTATTAAGTCTATCTGAAACTTTTGTCATTTTTGTTTTTTGTTTTTCAGTCGCCAAATATACTTATTTTTTATGTAGAATAGTGTGTTATTTTTTTTGCTAAATTTTTTGTAGATTTGTCAGGTTAACTTTTTATATTTTTATTATGAAACAAATAGTACTTATAATTTTCTTATCTAGTTTTTCATTTCTTTCCTTATCTCAGAAGGTGTATTCGGTAGAATATGCCAGTCAAGCAGATGTAAAAGTTTTTGTTGCAGATTACGAAAGTAGGGCAGATTTGTGTGTGTTTAAAGTTGATTATAGTTCGCAAGTAGGAAAAAATGATGGTAATTGGTTTTTTGTAGAGTATGCTAGCCAAGCAGATAAAAAAATATATTTTACAGAATATGCCAGTCAAGCAGATGTACTAATTTATTTTGTAGAGTATAAGAGCCAAGCGAAATGGAAAAAGAAAGAAAAAATGTACTTATTTTATTAGAAAAAAATAGATAGTTATATCTTTTCCATAATCTGAAATATCGATTTACCACTCATTAATTTTTCCTCTAATTTTTCTATGTTTTCTTCCGATAAAGAGTTATATATTTTGTTTCCTAATTCCTCTTTAATAGTATGGTGTAACCAATAAATGTTTTGTTTTTTTCTATGTTCTTCCTTCCAGTTTGAAGAGGTCATTTGTTTATTAAAACGACTTATAATTTCCCAGATTTCTGAAATACCAGTATGTTCTACAGAAGAACAAACAGAAACTTTTGGAGTCCATCCATTCTCCATGGCAGGAAATAAATGTAATGCTCTTTGGTATTCTTGTTTTGCATTTTTAGAGTGCTGTAGATTATCTCCATCTGTTTTGGTAATCACCAGCATGTCTGCAAGTTCCATAATCCCCCTTTTAATACCTTGTAGTTCATCCCCAGCACCTGCCAACATTAATAGTAAAAAGAAATCACAAATAGTACTTACTTTAGTTTCCGACTGTCCTACACCAACAGTTTCTACCAAAATAATGTCAAATCCTGCCGCTTCACAAAGTACAATACTGTCCTTTGTTTTACTAGCTACTCCACCTAAAGTTCCTGCAGTAGGAGAGGGACGAATAAATGCATTTTCATCTACCGAAAGTTGATGCATTCTACTTTTATCTCCTAAAATACTACCTTGTGTTTTTTCGGATGTTGGATCAATAGCAAGTACCGCCACTTTATGTCCTTTACTAGTAAGTAGTTTTCCTAAAACTTCAATGAAGCTACTTTTTCCTACTCCTGGAACGCCTGTAACACCAACTCGTATAGAATTTCCACTATGTGCTAAACATTTCTGTAAAAGACTTTGAGCTTTTTTATTATCCGAATCTAAGGAACTTTCTAATAAAGTAATTCCCTTAGCAAGAGCTACTTTATTTCCGTTTAGTATTTCCTTAAATAGGTCCATTTATTTTACCGCAATAACTGAAATTTCTACATTTACATTTTTAGGAAGAACAGATACCTGTACCGCTTCTCTTGCAGGAGGATTCTCTGAGAAATAAGAAGCATACACTTGATTTATTTCCGAATACTGATTCATGTCACTCAAAAAGATAGAACACTTTACGACATTGCTAAAATCCATATCTGCAGCCTTTAATACTTCAGAGATGTTTTTCATTACTTGATGTGTTTCTTCTGTAATAGTTTCTGTATTTAAATCTCCCGTTTCCGGATTTATTGCAATTTGCCCAGAACAATAAAGAGTGTTTCCAGATAATATAGCTTGGCTATAAGGTCCAATAGCAACAGGTACTTTGTCTGTAGATATAACTTTTTTACTCATAATCCTAATAGTTTCTAGCTCCAAATATAGTGCTTCCTATTCTAACCATAGTACTTCCACAATTTATTGCTATTTTATAATCTCCACTCATCCCCATAGACAAGGTATTGAAGTAGTCGTATTTTTTAAATATACTAGATAGAAAATCAAATTCTTCTTTTATTTTATTATTGTTGTTTGTAAAAGTTGCCATTCCCATTAATCCCCTAATATTTACATTTTTATACTCCTCTTTTCTTAAGAGAATTTCATTTGCTTCATTTTCGGACAAGCCAAATTTTGTACTCTCTGCTGCAATATGTATTTGTAACAAACAATCTATAATTCTGTTATTTTGTTGTGCTCTTTTATCAATTTCTTTTAAAAGTTTCTCAGAATCTACAGCATGTATTAAATCAACAAAAGGAGCAATATATTTTACTTTATTTTTCTGTAAATGACCAATCATGTGCCATCTTATATTTTTTGGAAGTTTCTCGTATTTTTCTGTTAATTCCTGAACTTTATTTTCTCCAAAAACTTTATGTCCAGAATCATAAGCTTCCTTTATTTTAGAATGAGATTGAGTTTTAGATACAGCAACTAAATCCACTCCAGTTGGGAGCTCTTTCTTTATTTTCTGAATCTTTTCAGAAATACTCATTAATCTAAAGTGTAAATTGTTAATCCAGAACGGAGTTTTGGCTCAATATAAGTGCTTTTAGGAGGCATTATCTCCATATTATCTGCAACCTTTTTTAGTGCTTCAATATCTATTGGTTTAAGAATAAATGCAATAGAATACTCTCCAGAATTTACCTTATTTTTTAGCACAGATAGAGGAATAGTTCCATCATAAAAACTAATATTTTTATCAGTTTTTTCGTCTGTAATTCCTAAAATTGGAGATAATATGTTTGCGGATAATATTGATGGATCTAAACTTGTTGAAGTAGATTGATAGTTTTTTGATTTTGATATTAAGGAAAACCATTTTCCAGAAAAATACATACTTATCTCATCTTTACTAGTAGGAGAGTAGAGTTCTTTTGACTTTTCAGAAACCGTATAATTCTTCTTAATTAAATGAATTAATTCATTAGAACTTAATCCATTAGTGTGTTTTACTAATCGGTTAAAATTAATGATGTTTAATTCGCTTTCAGGAATTAAACAACTCATAAAGAAGTTAAAATTATCATCTGAATCATAATCTGGATATTTTTCTCTTAAATTTTTGCATAATAAGACAGAAGAAGCAGATCTATGATGCCCATCTGCAATGTAAATATCTTTTATGTTTTTAAATTCTTCAGTTATTTTCTTAATGATGTTTTTATCGTTTATATTCCAAAATTTATGAAGAGCTTTATTTGTTGTGGTAAACTCGTATTCTGCTCTTTCTTGTATGTTTTGCTGTATAATAGAATTTATAATTTCATTATCTTTATAGGAAAGTAAAACGGGTTCTGCATTAAAACCAGTTGTTTGTAAATAATCTTTAAACATTTCCTCTCTTTTGGTAAGGGTGTGTTCATGGACTTTAATGTTTCCATTTATATAATCATCTACTGATGTAGCGGCAATGAGTCCAGTATAAATTCTATTTTCTTTTATTTGCTGATAAATGTAAAGACTCTCCTTTTTTTCCTTAAATAAAATCCCATCATTTACAAAATCCTGAAAATTATTTTGAACTAATTTATATTTTTCTATTCCTGAATTTTTTACTCTTTTCTTATAATCTGGATTAATTATATGTAAAAAAGTATATGGATTATTATCTAACTTTTCTTTTAAGGTTTCATCAGAATAACTTAAATATGATCTTGATGCAACAAGATGAGCTTTGTCTCTTGTTGGTCGAATAGCCTTAAATGATCTGATAGTAGCCATTTTTACTTTTCAAAATAAGTAATAATTTTTTCAGCCAATTCTGTACCAATTCTGTCCTGTGCTTCTTGCGTTGCAGCTCCAATATGAGGTGTTAAAGAGATACTATTATGCATAAGTAAGTGTATACTTGGATTGGGTTCGTTTAAAAACACATCTAAACCAGCATATTCTAATTTTCCTTTGTCTAGAGCAAACATTAAAGCATCCTCATCAATGATACCTCCTCTTGCTGTGTTGATAATACCAGATCCTGTTTTCATTAGTCCAATTTCTTTTGCTCCAATTAATGCTTTTTCTCCAGTTTTTGGTATGTGTAATGTTATAAAATCAGAGTTTTTTAATACCTCCTCCAAAGATATAGTTTCAATTGTAAATGTTTTCTTGTCACCATTAAAAAAGTTTAAAGTAATATTTGCTTCTTTCGTAAATTTATCATGAGCAATAACATTCATACCTAAACCAATAGCTCTTTTCGCAACTGCCTGTCCAATTCTACCAAAACCAATAATACCTAATGTTTTTCCTGCAAGTTCTTTACCTCCTGCAAATGCCTTTTTTAAATCTTTAAAATTAGTGTCTCCTTCTAGAGGCATTTGTCTGTTTGATTCATATAAGTATCTTACCATTCCGAATAGGTGTGAAAAAACTAGCTCAGCTACAGAATCGGATGAAGCAGCTGGTGTGTTATATACTTCTAATCCCTTTTCTTTTGCGTATTCTACGTCAATATTATCCATTCCAACTCCACCTCTACCAATAATTTTCAGATTAGGACAAGCGTCTATCAACTCTTTTCTGGCGGTAGTTGCTGATCTGACTAATAGAACTTCATAGTTTTCAGAATTTATAGTAGAAATTAAATCTTCCTGATTTACCTTTTCTGTAATTACTTCAAATCCTTTTTCTTGTAGTGTTTCTATTCCAGATTTCGAAATGCCATCATTTGCTAATATCTTTATCATTTTAATTCTTTTCTAAGTTTCTCATTACGTTAACTAATACATCTACACTCTCAAAAGGAAGAGCATTGTATATTGAAGCTCTATAACCTCCAACAGATCTATGTCCTTTTATCCCGCTTATTCCTGCCTCTAGCCAGAGCATATTAAATTTATCTTCTAAAGAAGAGTCAGTAAGAGTAAAAGTTACATTCATATTTGATCTGTCTTCTTTTTCTGCTACTCCTTTAAATAATGTATTTTTATCAATTTCAGAATAAATTAACTCTGCTTTTCTATTGTTTACTTCTTCAATCCACTCCACTCCCCCATGATCTTTTAACCATTGTAATGTTAACATAGAAACATAAACTGCAAAAACAGGTGGAGTATTAAACATACTATCTTTAGAAATATGTGTTTTATAATCTAACATTGTTGGTATATCTCTACCTGTATTTCCTAAAATATCATCTTTTACAATTACAAGAGTAGTTCCTGCTGGTCCCATATTTTTTTGTGCTCCTGCATAAATCAAATCAAATTTACTTACATCTATTCTTCTACTAAAAATATCTGAGCTCATATCACAAACCATTAAGGAAGGAACATTAGGAAATTTTTTTATTTGAGTACCAAAAATAGTGTTATTTGAGGTACAATGGAAATAATCAACATCTTCTGGAATTGAATACCCTTTAGGAATATAATTGTAATTTTTATCAGAAGAGTCCCCGACAACATCTATTTGACCTATTTTTTGTGCTTCTGTTATTGATTTCTTAGCCCAAGTGCCTGTATTTAAATATGCAGCTTTTCCATTTTCTTTTTTCATCAAATTTAAAGGAGCCATTAAAAATTCTAAACTAGCTCCTCCCTGCAAAAACAATACAGAATAATTATTAGGAACATCTAAAAGTTCTTTCACTAAATTTCTGGCGTTTTCCATTACATCTACAAAAGGTTGACTTCTATGAGAAATTTCGATTAAAGATAAATTTTCATTATTAAAATTTAAAACTGCATCTGATGCTTTTTTTAGTACATCTTGTGGTAAAATGCAGGGTCCAGCACTGAAATTATGTTTTTTACTCATTTTTGCTTTAAGTTTTTATTCCTTTACTCTTTCAATATACGACCCTTTAGAAGTGTCAATTTTAATTTTATCACCTTCATTAATAAATAAAGGAACCTGTATGTCTGCTCCTGTTTCGGTTTTTGCAGGTTTAAATGTATTGGTAGCAGTATTACCCTTTATACCAGGTTCTGTATGAGCAATTTCTAGTACAACATGAGAAGGTACTTGAGCTGAGAGTGGTATTCCTTGATCTGCATGAAATAAAACCTCTACATTTTCTCCTTCTTTTAAAAATTGAACATTTTCAATAGAATCTTTTTGCATCATCATTTGTTCATAATCATCATTATTCATTAAATGATAATCTTCTCCTTCAGAATACAAATATTGATACTTTCTATTTTCAATTCTTATTACATCAATCTTAACTCCAGAAGTAAAAGTATTTTCTAGCAATCTTCCTGTATTAAGGTTTCTGATTTTAGTTCGTACAAAAGCAGGTCCTTTTCCAGGTTTAACATGTAAAAACGATTCAATTTTCCAAGGTTCTCCATTATGATTAAAACATAATCCGTTTCTGAAATCTGCCGTAGTTGCCATATAGTTTAATTTTGTTTATATCCTTTCATGATTCCTCTTCCAGAATTTCGTACAAATGAAATTATTTCATCTCTTTCAGGGGAAGATTTTAGCTCAGCTTCCATTTTTATAACTGCTTGAGTATTGTTATTATTTTTCTGAAATAAAATTCTATAAATATCTTGAATCTCAGTTATTTTTTCCTCAAGAAATCCTCTTCTTCTTAGTCCAATAGAGTTAACTCCAATATAAGAGAGAGGTTCTCTTGCAGCTTTTACGTAAGGAGGTATATCTTTTCTGACAAGTGACCCTCCAGATATCATTGAGTACCTTCCTATCGTGACAAATTGATGAACAGCAGAATTACCACCAAGAATAGCATAGTCACCAATTGTCACATGACCTCCTAATGCAACACCATTTACAATAATACATTTGTCTCCAATTCTACAATCGTGAGCGACATGTGCATAGGCCATAATTAAACAATTTTTTCCAATAATAGTTTTGCCAGTAGCAGAAGTGCCTCTATTAATAGTAGCACACTCTCTAATAGTCGTTTCATCTCCAATTTCTACTACAGAATCCTCTCCTTTAAACTTTAGATCTTGAGGTATTGCAGAGATAACTGCTCCCGGAAAAATCCTGCAATTTTCCCCAATTCTAGCTCCTTCCATTATAGTTACATTTGATCCTATCCAGGTACCTCTTCCTATTATAACATTATTTTCAATTGTTACAAAAGGCTCTATTACTACAGATTTATCAATCTTTGCCCCAGGGTGGACGTATGATAATGGTTGATGCATAATTTATTTTTTTGCTATTTGAGCCAATAAATCAGCTTCTACTACCACTTTTCCATTCACATATCCTTTTCCGTGCATATGACACAGTCCTCTTCTGATAGGAGAAATGAGGTCTAATCTAAAAATAATAGTATCCCCAGGTAACACTTTTTGTTTAAATTTAGCATTATCTATTTTCATGAAATAAGTGAGGTAATTTTCTGGATCTTCAACTGTGTTTAAGATCAAAACTCCTCCAGCTTGCGCCATTGTTTCTAACTGAAGAACACCAGGCATTACTGGAGATCCTGGAAAATGACCTTTAAAATATTCCTCCTCCTCCTTTACAAATTTTATTCCAATAATAAAGTCATCACCTAAATCTCTTATTTCATCAATAAATAAGAAAGGATTTCTGTGAGGTAAGATTTCTTTTATTTGTTCTTTGTTGTAAAAAGGTTTCTCATTAAAATCAACGATTGGCTCTATTGTCTTCATATCTTTAGTTATTATGTCTTTCAATTTTTTAGCAAAATTCACATTATGAGTATGTCCTGGTTTAGTAGCTATTATTCGTCCTTTTAAAGGTTTCCCTACTAAAGATAAATCACCAATTACATCTAATAATTTATGTCTTGCTGCTTCATTTTTATGTCTTAAGGTTAAATTGTTTAATATTCCTCCTTCAGTAATTTCAATTTCTTTCCTACCAAATTCTTTTGCTAAATTACTAAGTTTTATATAATCTATTTTCTTTTCTACAAGAACAATTGCATTATTTATATCTCCTCCTTTAATTAAGTTGTTTTGTAATAGAAACTCTAGCTCGTGTAAAAAACAAAATGTTCTCGAAGAAGAGACTTCTTTGTTAAAATCTTGTAATGAAGATAATTTTGCATGCTGTTTTGTTAAAACTTCTGAATTATAATCAATTGAAATATCTAAATTGTAATTGTCATCTGGAAGTGCTATTATTTCTGTACCACTCTCTTCATCTTTATAACGAATTTCTTTTTTAATGAAATAAACTTGCTTAGGAGATTTTTGAGGAATACTTCCTACTTCAGATATTTTTTCGGAGAACTCTTTCGCACTTCCATCTAATATTGGAACTTCTTCATTATCTAATTCAATTGTAATATTATCGATACTGTTTCCTGCTAAGGCAGCTAGTATATGTTCTACAGTTTTAATATAAACCCCTTTTGTAGATAAGTTAGTACTTCTTTTAGTGGAGTCAACATTGTCTACATCAGCTTTTATCTTTAAACTATCTTTATCTGTTCTTACAAAAACAATTCCACTATTTACCTTTGCAGGAACAAGTCTCATGTTTGTAAATACACCAGTATGAATTCCTTTCCCAGAAAAATTAATAACCTCTTTTATGGTTCTTTGTTTTTCCATTATAGATGTAATGATTTTTCTATTGATTTTAGAGTTTCATACATTTGTGGTAGTCGTTTGAAAATAATATAAGAACGTAAAAATTCCTTTTGATTAAATGCGTAAGGACCTTGAATCGTTTCTCCATCTTTTATATTAGATCCTACTCCTGTATGTCCTGCAACTCTTACATTGTCTCCTAATTTTAAATGTCCTGCAATTCCAGTAGACCCTCCAATCATACAGTTTTTTCCTATTTTAGTGCTTCCTGCTATTCCTGTCAATCCTGCAATTACTGTATTTTCTCCAATTATTACATTATGTCCAATCTGTATCTGATTATCTAGTTTTGCTCCTTTCTTAATTATTGTAGAACCTAAAGTAGCTCTATCTATTGTGGTATTTGCACCAATCTCTACAAATTCTTCTGTCACAACATTTCCTATTTGATGAATTTTATTGTAATATCCATCTGAATTTGGAGCAAATCCGAACCCATCTGCACCAATAACAACACCGGCATGAATTATATTGTTTTCTCCGATAATACAATTGTTGTAAATTTTAACTCCCGAAAAAATAGTATTACCAGAATGAATACTAGTATTATTACCAATATAAGTGTGGGGATAAATAGATGTATTGTCCCCAATAATTACATCTTCACCTATAAAAACAAAGGGTGCTATATAACAATTCTCTCCAATTCTTGCTGATTCAGATATGTGAGCTTTCTCAGAAATTCCAGAGGAGGGAACGGATATTTTATTGTATATTTCTAATAATTGAGAAAAGGCAATGTAGGCATCTTTAACTCTAATAAGTGCACAATCAACCTCTTTATCTAATCTTAAATCTTCATTTACTATAACTATTGAAGCTTTAGAAGTGTATAGATGTGGAGTATATTTTGTATTTGATAAAAAACATAAATCTCCTTCTTTACCATCCTCAATCTTTGCAACAGAATTTACTAAAACAGAAGGATTTCCTTCTAATTTCCCATTAATGATTTTTGCAATTTCCTCTGACGAGTAATTCATGTTGCAAATCTAAGAAATTATTTACTTGTTTGGTACATTTGGATAACAAAGGAAATATTTATTTACAGTTTTGTTCAGTGCCTCTATATTAAACTGATCAGAGGCGTCAGAAATATCTTTAATATCTCCATTTTTCATGAGTATATTTAATCTATCTTTACTATATTGATATGCATTGTTACTCACTTTTTCTGTAAATACCATATATTGAACTTCTTCCTCATTAATTTTTAGCTTGTTTTTGGTTTCTTGTTTTATTTTTTCAACAATTTGTTCAGAAAAAATTGTATTCTGAATCTTGATTTTCAGAGGTTTTCTATTTAAGATAGATCTACATAAATAGGATAGAATAATATCAGAATGACACTGCCAGTCTTTTATACAAGAATAAATGTCGTGATCATCTAGGTTTGAAAAAACTTCCAATAATTCTTGATTTTTAGTGAAGTCATTTAAATTGTAATTCTTTTTCAAAAACAATCCTAATGACTTGCTTGAAGATAGAGGTTCTCCTTTTTGTATTAGATCTTTAGCTCTTTTTAATATTTTTATAAGGGTGTTTTCAGCTGATAGAACTGTTTTATGAAGGTATACTTGCCAATACATCAATCTTCTAGCAATTAAGAATTTTTCTATCGAATAAATTCCTTTTTCTTCAATAACTAATTTATCCTTCACAACATCTAACATGTTTATGATTCTTTCCGTCCCAATATTCCCTTCAGTTACACCTGTAAAAAAACTATCTCTTTTTAAGTAGTCTAATCTATCCATGTCTAGTTGAGATGAGACTAATTGATGTAAGAACTTTTTAGGGTGTTTATTGTTGAATATTTTTATTGCTAAATCAAGTTTGCCATTAAACTCCTCATTTAATTTATTCATAAACAAGCTAGATAAATGTTCATGAGAGATATTATTAACGATACTATTTTCTAGAGCATGTGAGAATGGTCCGTGACCAATATCGTGTAATAAAATGGCAATTTTTAAGGCTTCTGCTTCTTTTTCTGTAATTTCATGTCCTTTATTTCTGATCTGTTGTATAGCCTTTTTCATTAAAAACATACATCCTAAAGCATGGTGAAATCTTGTATGATAGGCTCCAGGGTATACTAAATAGGATAGTCCTAATTGTGTTATTCTTCTTAGTCTCTGAAAATAGGGGTGTTCAATTAAGTCGAAAATAATCCCCCTCTCTAGAGTAATAAATCCATAAATTGGATCGTTTATAATTTTATTCTTTTTTGTTTTAGTCATTATAGGGCAAATAACGGATTATTTTTTGATTTTTGTAAAACTAAATTAACAAAAGATGATATCAATACTTTGGGTAGATGATGAAATAGAATTGCTAAAGCCACATATTATTTATTTGGAAGAGAAAGGATATTCTATTACTCCTGTAAATAGCGGAAATGAAGCTATAGAAATATTAGAAGCTAAAACATTTAATTTAGTATTTTTAGATGAAAACATGCCGGGACTTTCTGGGCTAGAAACTTTGAATCTGATAAAGCAAAAGAGGCCCAATCTTTCTGTTATTATGATAACTAAGAATGAAGAAGAAAGCATTATGGAGGAGGCGATTGGGTCTAAAATATCAGATTACTTAATAAAACCAGTAAACCCTAATCAGATATTACTTTCTATTAAAAAGAATATTGATACTACAAGGTTAATTGAAGAAAAAACCACACGAGATTATCAGACAGAATTTAGGAATATAAGTATGTCCTTATCCTCATCTTTAGATAAACACGAATGGAGAGATGTATATAAAAAATTAACTTTTTGGGAGCTTGAGATAGAAAAATCTGGAGATAAAAGTGTTGAAGGTATTTTGTCCATGCAAAAAACGGAAGCGAACACTCAATTTTTTAAGTTTGTAAGAAATAACTATAAACAGTGGATTCATGGGGAGGACGCTCCATTGTTGTCTCATAATATAGTTAGAAAAAAGGTTATTCCTTTAATGGAAGAGAGAAAACCTACCTACTTGATTGTAATTGATAACTTAAGATACGATCAGTGGAAGATAATAGAACCTACTATTATTAAAGATTTTGAAGTTGTAAAGGATGAGATGTATTATAGTATTTTACCTACAGCTACTCAATATTCCAGAAATGCAATTTTCGCAGGATTGTTGCCTTCTGAGATTGAAAAAAGGTTTCCTGAAAAATGGAAGAATGATGAAGATGAAGGAGGTAAAAATATGTTTGAGGAAGATTTCTTTGTAGATCAGTTACAAAGATTAGGAAAAGGAACTTCAAAATATTCTTATACTAAAATTACAAATATTGATTTCGGAAGAAAAGTTATAAGTAGAATACCAAATATGAAAGTAAATGACATCAATGTTATAGTTTATAATTTTGTAGACATGCTTTCTCATGCCAGAACTGATATGAAAGTAATAAAAGAACTAGCTGATGATGATGCTGCTTATAGATCTTTAACGGCTTCTTGGTTTGATCATTCTCCATTAAGAGATATTATGAAACAAATAGCAAAACAAGATGCTAATATTGTAATTACAACGGATCATGGTACTATAAATGTAAACAAACCTTCAAAAATAATTGGAGATAGAAAAGTAAATTCAAATTTAAGGTATAAACAAGGTAGAAATCTTGATTATAAACAAAGTGATGTACTGGAAATAGAAAGACCAGAAGATTATTTTTTACCAAAGCAAAATGTAAGTTCAAAATATATTTTTGCAAAAGAGGACTTATATTTTGTTTATCAAAACAACTATAATCAGTTTGTAAATATCTACAAAAACACATATCAGCATGGAGGTATTTCCTTAGAAGAGATGTTAATTCCTATAGTAACTTTAAAATCTAAAAGAAATTAATGAAAATTGTTGTAAATTGCATTTCAGAGTTAAATGAGATTTCTCAATCTATAATTAATCAAATAGGAGATAAAAATATTATTTGTTTTTATGGAGAGATGGGGGTTGGAAAAACAACACTTATAAAGTTGATTTGTGAAAAATTAGGTGTAAAGGATAATGTTAGTAGCCCTACATTTTCTGTTGTAAATGAATATATATTATCAGATGATCAATCTGTTTTTCATTTTGATTTTTACAGAATTGAAAAAGAGGAAGAAGCTTTTGATATGGGGTATGAGGATTATTTTTATAACGGAGATTTATGTTTTATTGAGTGGCCAGAAAAAGTTCAATCCATAATTCCTGAAGATATAATGAGAATAGACCTTACTAAAAATAAGGATCAAAGAATAATTGAAATAAGTTAGTTATGAAAAAAGAAAGTATTTACGGTAGTTTTGGTATTCTGACAAAAGAAGAAATGTTAGAAGTAAAACAAGATTTTAAACGATTGAGTATTGGTTTACCTAAGGAAATTTCTTTTCAGGAAAATAGAATCTCATTAACCCCTGATGCAGTTTCTCTTTTAGTGCATAACGGTCATAAAATTGTTATTGAAAGTCATGCAGGGGAAGGAGCTAATTTCTCTGATAAAGAGTATGCTAATGCTGGAGCGGAGATAGTTTTTAGTAAAGAAGAGGTATATCAGTCGGATGTGGTTGTAAAAATTGAACCTCCAACTGATTCAGAAATAAAACTACTTAAAAAAGATCATCAACTTATTTCTGCGATTCAGTTAAACACAAGAGAGAAGAAATATTTCAAATGTTTATTAGATAAAAATGTTACATCCATAGCAATAGAACACATTAGAGATGATGCACATAAGCTTCCACTATTAAGAAGTATGAGTGAGATAGCAGGAACTTCTTCTTTGTTGATTGCTTCTGAATATTTAAGTAATATAAATACGGGTAAGGGTTTGATTCTTGGAGGTATAACAGGAATCTCACCAACTGATATTGTCATTATTGGAGCGGGTACTGTAGGCGAATATGCTTGTAAAACAGCAATAGGTTTGGGAGCAAATGTTAGGGTTTTTGATACCTCATTGTCCAGATTAAAAAGACTGGAGGACATTTCTAATAGAAATATAAGTACTTCTTTAATAGTGCCAAAAATCTTAAGAAAAGCATTAAGAAGGGCGGATGTTGTAGTGGGAGCTTTACGATCTGGTGATGGAAGAACTCCTTGTGTAGTTAGTGAAGAAATGGTAAAGGATATGAAAGAAGGATCGGTAATTATAGATGTTAGTATAGATTCTGGGGGATGTTTTGAAACTTCAGAAGTAACTACTCATAAGGATCCGGTATTTACTAAACATGGGGTTATTCATTATTGCGTTCCAAATATAGCTTCTAGGGTTGCTCGTACTTCTTCTTTTGCTATTTGTAATGTTATCTCTCCAATTTTGATTAAAATGGGAGAGGAAGGTGGTATTAAAAATCTTATGAAAAGAGATGAAGGGATCAGAAGTGGTGTATATACATTTAAGAATATGATGACGAATAAAACATTAAGTAAGATGTTTGACTTTCCGTATAAAGATTTAGATTTAATAATTACCGCATTCTAAATTATGTTAAGAAGATTGAAGTTTTTTGCTGCTGGTGCCTTAATTAGTGTTTTGGTATTGTCTATGGGACCAGAGAATAGATTAAAGAATACCTTTTATGCTTATGTTGATTATTTTAACCCGGAAAAGAGAGTTATTTCTCAGCTTAGTATTTCGGACTCTATTGTAGGAGTTCCGGAAATTTCTGAGAAGGATTTACAAAATATATATAATGGATCATGGGTGAATCATGATTTATCCGATAAAGTTTCCTACCCTCAAAAGTTTGTTTTGGATAATTTTATAGAAGGAGAAAATGTGAGGCTTATGGTTCAGTTTTATGATAGGGAGGAGAGAAAAGAGTCTGTAGGGGATCTTAAAAGATATACTAAGACAGAAATTATTTCTCTAGAAAAGGGAGTGGAACTATCCAAAAGATCTTATAAGAGTTATTATACTTTAATAGGAATGTTTTTCTTAATTATGGTTCCGGTTTCGTTATTAACAAGAAGATTAATCCGTAAAAGAAGATTAGAAGATGAGTAAATTTTAATCTACCAAAATGGTGGATTTTTTTATTTTTGCAGATATTAATACAATCAATCAACATGTTCGAAAGTTTATCAGAAAAATTAGAGAAGGCATTTAAAACCCTAAAAGGTAAAGGAAGTATTTCCGAAATAAATGTTGCTCAAACCATGAAGGAGATCCGTAAAGCCTTAATAAAGGCAGATGTGGATTTTAAAACTGCAAAATCATTTACTGAAAATGTAAAACAAAAAGCTTTAGGTCAGCAGGTATTAACTACAGTAGAACCAGGTCAACTTCTTACTAAAATAATGAAAGATGAACTTGCCGAACTTATGGGAAGTTCTCATTCCGAAATTGATTTAAAAGGGAATCCTTCTGTTATTCTAATAGCAGGATTACAAGGTTCTGGTAAAACTACTTTTTGTGGGAAACTAGCCCTACACCTTAAGAGTAAACAAAATAAAAGACCGTTACTAGTAGCTTGTGATGTGTATCGTCCTGCAGCAATCGATCAGATTGGTGTTCTATCAGAGCAAGTAAATGTTGATTTATATACAGAAATAGAAAATAAAAATCCGGTTGAAATTGCTAAAAATGCCATAAAACATGCAAAAGCAAACGGACACAATGTAGTAATAGTAGATACTGCAGGTAGATTGGCCGTAGACGAGCAAATGATGACTGAAATTGCGGAGGTAAAACTAGCAATTATCCCTAACGAGATATTGTTCGTGGTAGATTCTATGACGGGACAAGATGCAGTAAACACTGCAAAATCCTTTAACGAGAGATTAAATTTTGATGGGGTAGTACTTACAAAATTAGATGGTGATACCAGAGGTGGTGCAGCACTTACCATCCGTTCAGTTGTAGATAAACCTATTAAGTTTATAGGTACTTCTGAAAAAATGGATGGTTTAGATGTCTTCCATCCTGATAGAATGGCATCTAGAATTCTTGGTATGGGAGATGTTATTTCTCTTGTAGAACGAGCTCAGCAACAATTTGATGAGGAGGAAGCCCGAAAAATGCAAAAGAAAATTGCAAAAAATACTTTTGGTTTTGATGATTTCTTAAAGCAGATTCAGCAAATTAAGAAGATGGGTAACATGAAGGATTTGATGGGTATGATACCTGGAATGGGAAAAATGATGAAAGGAGTGGATTTAGATGATGATGCTTTTAAAGGTATCGAATCGATTATACATTCAATGACTCCACACGAAAGAAAAAATCCTGTGGTGTTAAATGGAAGTAGAAAAAAGAGGATTGCTGCAGGTAGCGGAACTTCCGTTCAGGAAGTAAATCAACTGATTAAACAATTTTCACAAATGGGTAAGATGATGAAAGTGATGCAAGGAGGAGGAGCAAATAAAATGATGCAAATGATGAAAGGTGGTGGTATGCCTCGAATGAGATAAAATAAATATGATAATTTTAGACGGTAAAAAAACATCTAACGATATAAAAGAAGAAATTACTAATCAGGTGAAATCCATAAATTCTTCTTTAGGAAAAACACCTCATTTATCTGCTATATTAGTAGGCAATGATGGAGCTAGTGAAACTTATATCAATGCAAAGGTAAAGGCTTGCGAAAAAGTAGGTTTTGCATCTACACTAGTTAGGTTACCAGATAATGTTTCAGAAGAGGAATTGTTATCTGAAGTAGATAAAATCAATAATAATCAGGATATAGATGGATTAATTGTTCAACTACCGCTTCCTAGTCATATTGACGAAATGAAAGTTACTGAAGCTATTGATCCTAAAAAGGATGTAGATGGTTTTCACCCATCAAACATTGGGAGAATGGCTTTAAATCTTGCTACGTATTTACCTGCAACTCCAGCAGGAATATTGGAACTTCTTAAAAGATATAATGTAGAGACTTCTGGTAAACATTGTGTAGTGATTGGTAGAAGTCATATTGTTGGTTCTCCAATGAGTGTTCTAATGGCTAGAAATTCTGATCCAGGAAATTGTACTGTTACACTTACACATAGTAGAACTCAGAATTTGAAGGACATTACTAGAACAGCTGATATTTTAATTGTAGCACTTGGTAAAGCGGAGTTTGTAACTTCCGATATGATTAAAGAAGGAGTTTGTATAATTGACGTAGGTATTACAAGAGTAAAATCAGAAAAAACAAAAAGTGGATGGCAGTTATTGGGAGATGTAAATTTTGAAGATGTAAAAGAAAAATGCTCTTATATTACACCTGTTCCTGGTGGGGTAGGTCCAATGACAATCGCCATGCTTTTACAGAATACACTTTTGGCATCAAAAAAAGAATTTTTCTCTTAAAAAACTGATTTAATAAAATTTACTTACATTTGCAGAAGAAAATTGGGGTTGTTCCCAACATTAACAAATATAAATTTAAAAACAAACAATTATGGAAGGTACAGTAAAATGGTTCAATTCAACAAAAGGTTACGGATTCATCACAGGTGAAGACGGAACAGATTATTTCGCTCACTTTGGTGAAATCCAAATGGATGGATTCAAAAAATTAGAGGAAAATCAATCAGTTACTTTTGAAGTAGGTGAAGGAGAAAAAGGACCTGTTGCTAAAGATATTAAAGCTGCTTAATACAGATACAATATAATTTAACAATGAACGTAAAGAAAACGGACTTAGAAATAGTCCGTTTTTTTTATACTATAACTTTGCCGTTTAATATTACTTTATTAATTACATTTTCACCAAAACTATATGGTAAATATGAATAAGAAGGTATATCTTGTGTAATAAAGATGTTTGCTTTCTTTCCTACACAAATACTTCCAAGTTCTTTTTCTAATCCCATAGCGTATGCAGTGTTAATAGTAGTAGCATTTATAACTTGTTCAGGTGTCATTTTCATCTGTATACACCCTAAAGATGATATAAAATTCATATTTCCACTTGGTGTTGATCCTGGGTTGTAGTCAGATGCAAGTGCTACAGGAAGCCCTTTTTCTATCATCTTATTTGCAGGGCCGTATGGTATTCCAAGAAAAAAGGAACAAGATGGTAATATAGTAGGCATACAATCAGAATTTTTTAAAGCTTCAAAATCATAATCTTTCATCTCTTCTAAATGATCTACAGAAAGAGCTCCTAACTCAATAGACGCTTGTACACCTCCCATAGAATTGAATTGATTCACATGTGTTTTTCCTTGTATCCCATATTTTTGTGCCGAATCTAATAATCTTTTGGTGTCCTCTATAGTAAAATATCCTTTTTCACAGAATATATCTACATAATCAGCCAGACCTTCTGATGCAACTTTTGGTAACATTTCATTTATTACCAAATCCATATATCCGTCTTTGTTATTTTTGTATTCTTTAGGTAGTGCATGAGCTCCTAAGAAAGTGGATTTTATGGATACTTCCGTATTTTTTTCTAGTCTTCTAATCACACGAAGCATTTTTAGTTCTGATTCTAGAGTAAGTCCATATCCACTTTTTATTTCTATGGCTCCAGTTCCTAGTTTTATTAGATTATTTAATCTATTAAGAGCACTTTCATACAACTCTTCTTCTGTTGATTTTTGTAGTTTTTCTGCTGAATTTAAGATACCACCTCCTCTTTTTGCAATCTCTTCATAAGACAGTCCATTTATTCTATCTACAAATTCTTCTTCTCTACTAGCAGCAAAAACCAAGTGGGTATGAGAATCGCAATAAGTAGGAAAAACCATCCCTCCTTCAGCGTCAATAATATCAGTATTATTCCAGTCTTCAATTCCTTTCCATTGTCCCATACTTCCAAATGCAGTTATAATTCCATCCTCATATTCTAAGAATGCTTCCTTTATGGTACTGATTTTGGACATCTCTTTACCAGCTATCCACTTTTTTGGATTTGTTTCAGTCTGAATTAATTCTGATATGTTTTTAATTACTGTTTTCATTTCGACAAAATTACAAAATTTAGGTTAATCTTTATTCTTATATTTGCATTATGGGAAATACTTTCGGGAAAATTTTCAGATTAACTACTTTTGGGGAGTCCCATGGAGAATTTATGGGAGGAATTATTGATGGATGTCCGCCTGGAATAAAAATTGATATAAATTCTATTCAAATACAATTAGATAGAAGAAAGCCGGGGCAATCTCAAATTACTACCCAAAGAAAAGAAAGTGATAAAGTGGAGTTTCTTTCTGGAATTTTTGAAGGTCAAACTACTGGAACACCTATAGGGTTTGTGTTGAAAACTGAGGATGCAAAAAGTAAAGATTATTCTCATATAAAAGATGTTTTTCGTCCCTCACATGCAGATTTTACTTATCAGAAAAAATACGGATTAAGAGATTATAGAGGTGGAGGTAGGTCTTCAGCAAGAGAAACTGCAAATTGGGTGGTAGCTGGATCAATTGCTAAGCAGATTTTGAGTGAAATTGGTGTAGAGATAAAGGCCTTTGTTAGTTCTGTAGGTTCTGTAAGATTAAATAAATCTTATAAGAGTATCGATCTTTCTAAAATTGATGATAATAAAGTAAGATGTCCGGATTCTGAAATTGCAAAGAACATGATTTCTGAAATTGTAAAGACTAAAAAACAGGGAGATACTGTTGGAGGAGAAATAACTTGTTTTGCTGAAGGTGTCCCTGTTGGTTGGGGAGAACCTGTTTTTGATAAGTTGCATGCTGAAATAGGAAAGGCTATGCTTTCTATCAATGCAGTTCATGGGTTTAAATACGGATTTTTGGGATTGGATATTTCCTCTTCAAAAGGGAGTGAGGTGAATGATGTTATTGTAAATAATGATGGTGCTACTAAGACTAATTTTTCTGGAGGAATACAGGGAGGTATAAGTAACGGCAATGATATTTATTGTGAAGTGTCATTTAAGCCGGTTGCTACCATAATGAAAATACAAAAAAGTATTAATACAAAGGGACAAGAAATTGATTTTTCAGCAAAAGGAAGACATGATGCATGTGTAGTACCGAGAGCTGTGCCTATTGTAGAAAGTATGATGGCTCTTACTTTAATAGATTCTTATTTAACAAGTAAAATAAATAAATTATAATTATGAAAAAATTACTAATGTTACTATGTATTCCTTTGATTGGATTTAGTCAACCACCAAACTATACAATTACAGTAAATACTCCTGATGCTTGGCATGGTAATCTTTTCTTTCAACGCGGAGGAACACCTCAAAAACCTGTAAAAATTATTGATTCAATTGGAATAGAAATGTTTTCTCAAAATTGGGGCATGAAGGGCTGGGATTTTAAAGTTAATTATAACAACAAACTTTCTTATTTTGACAGACAATCAAAAGGATGGTTCATTATGGATTCATTACAGAATGTTGTAGATTCGGTATACTGCCAAAATGGATATATAGCTGATAATCATGATTTCTTGGCTTTAGCAAATGGAAATTATGTTCTTTTTGCTTATGATGAACAACCTTACGCAATGGACACTGTGGTAATAGGAGGGGATCCAAATGCAATTGTAGAAGGCTTAATAATTCAAGAATTAGACCCAAATCATAATGTGGTTTTTGAATGGAAAAGTTGGGATCATTTTCATGTGACAGATAACACATACCTTAGTCCATGGACAAGTTCAAACCTACCTTTCATACATGCAAACGCTATTGATATAGATTTTGATGGACATTTTCTAGTTTCCTCTAGAAACTTAGATGAAATTACCAAGATACATAGAAGAACAGGTGAGGTTATTTGGCGATGGGGTGGTTCTCAAACTGATTTTACCTTTACAAATGACTATCCTTTCACACATCAACATTCAATAAGAAGTTTAGGTAATAATAGATATCTTCTTTATGATAACGGTAATCATAGTGCTCAATATACTGGTACAATTAATATATCAAGAGCCGTAGAATATGAATTAGACACTAACTTAATGGAAGCAACAAAAGTTTGGCAATTTGTTCATCCTGATTCTTTATATACTCCATCTATAGGAGGAGTGCAAAGATTACCAAATGGCAATACACTGATTGATTTTGGTAATCTTCAATGGATTAATATAGGTTCAGTCGTAACTGAAGTTGATACAAACAATCAAATAGTATTTCAATTAGAGTATGACAATGGTGTAAATCTTTATCGTGCACAGAAATTTGATTGGTTTTTCTATACCCCACCAAACCCTAGTTGGGATTGTATTGCTGGTTCATGTCTGGATCCAGGAACTGGTATGGGTGTATATAATGATTCTCTCCAGTGTGTTATGAGTTGTAATTTCACAAATATTGAAGAAATAAATAATGCAAACACAAAACTCATCAAAATTGTAGATGTTTTAGGTAGAGAAACTCCTTACCAAAAGAACACGCCTCTTTTTTATCTATATGAAGAAGGAACAGTAGAAAAGAGAATAATTATTGAATAAATTTCCTTAAAAAGAAATAAAA
>CEVR01017717.1_pt1 | contig 29215 bp, 19 predicted proteins | sample 356541 | NCBI WGS metagenome assembly CEVR01 (sample SAMEA2623734, study PRJEB7988) | marine metagenome | isolation source: saline water (ENVO:00002010), including
CCAATGGACATTATGTCCGTACGGGTTCAAGTCCCGTCCCGGGTACTCAAACCGTAGAATATTATTCTACGGTTTTTTTATTTTATCACAAACTAAAAACAACCAGTCCAATAATATAAAATTCATTAATCAAACACTACATTAAAGGTTAGTTCCTTATCATTTCTTAGTACTTTTACTACAGTTGAATCCCCTGATGTAAAATTGCTCAATGCTTTCATATAAGTCATTATATCTGTAACATCAGTTTCTCCCATTTTAATAACTATATCACCTTTAAAAATACCCGCTTTCCATGCAGTTTTATCCTTACTTACACCATCAATTCTTAATCCTCCTTCATCAGATAAATAGTCAGGCATAATACCAAGGGTTACTGTAAAGTTGGGAGAGTCTGATGATTCAGATGCTGTTTCCTTATAGTCAAATTCTATAATTTTTGTTGAATTTTTCACAATCTCAACGACATATAAATAAATATCATGCATTCCCTCATAATTAATCTTATCATAATCATCCGTCGGTTTATGATAGTCCTTATGCTGACCTGTAAAAAAGTGTAATACAGGAATTTCTTGATTATAAAAAGATGTATGATCTGAAGCTCCAAAACCAGATTCTGTAGTTCTTAAATCAAAATCATATAGATTACTTTCTTCTATTATTTCCTTCCATTGACTGCTTGTCCCCACCCCATTTACAAGCAAAGTTTTATTATCATTTAATCTCCCAACCATATCGAAATTCAACATGAATCTAACCCTCTTTAAATCAATTGTTGGATTCTTTGTGTAAAAAGAAGAACCATAAAGACCTACCTCTTCTCCTGAAAAAGCTATAAATAAATAATTATAATTTTTGTTTTGAATTAATGTTGGTATCAAATGAAGCATAATAGTAACCCCACTCGCATTATCATCCGCCCCATTATGAATTTGATCTTTTTTTTCAGATAACGACCCTGTATGACCATAGCCTAAATGGTCATAATGAGCTCCTATTACAATAGTTTGTATTGCATCATTATCATAAAATCCTACAATATTATTTCCTGAAATTGTTGTCACTTTAATATTTGAATGAGGATTTTCTCGTAATTTAGCATCAAATTTTTGCAAGAAAGTATTATTATCTCCATATGGGATTAAATTCTGTTCAATAAATTTTGAAATTATATAGTTAGCAGCTAGTTTTTCTCCATTAGTTCCTGTAAACCTTCCTTCTAATTCATCTGAAGCCAAATACTTAACATCATTCTTCATTTCCTGCAACACATCTAAATCTTGACTAAAGATTAAAAAATGAGACAATAAAAATAAGGAGGTAATTATTTTTTTCATTCTTCTGTTTGTTTATTTAATTGTTAAATTATATTTGCCAACAAAAATATGAAACATAAATTTAGTAATCTCTCTCTTATTTTATTATTATTAAATCTTCATTCCTTATCAGCACAGGATAATAATCTATTATACCAAAAAGAAAAACACTTTAAAAATATTAAACAATTGACATTTAGTGGAGAGAATGCGGAAGCATACTGGAGTTTTGACGATTCTAAATTAATCTTCCAAGCAACAAATGAAAAATGGGGAGAAGATTGTGATCAAATTTATATCATTGATACTAATGATTATAATTTAAAGGACTCGACTCCAAAAATGGTAAGTTTGGGAATGGGAAGGACAACATGTTCTTATTTCTTGCCTGGGGACACAACGATTCTCTATGCCTCTACTCATTTAAAAAATGCTAAATGTCCTCATCTTCCTGAAAGACGAATAAATGGAAAATATGTTTGGCCAATTTACGATTCATACGATATCTTTATTGCTGATCTGGAAGGGAATATAGTGAATCAGATTACAACAGAACACGGATATGATGCTGAAGCAACAGTCTCACCATTAGGTGACAAAATTGTATTTACATCTATTAGAAGTGGAGATTTAGAACTTTATACATGCAATATTGATGGTTCTAATGTAAAACAGGTTACAAATCAACTGGGATATGATGGAGGAGCGTTCTTCTCTAATGATGGTAAAAGGTTAGTGTTTAGATCTTCTAGACCGAAAACAAAATCAGAAATACAAGAATACAAAGACTTATTAAATAAGGGGCTTGTCCAGCCAACAAAAATGGAACTATATACATGTAATATTGATGGATCAAATCTAAAACAAATTACAGATTTAGGAAAAGCGAACTGGTCTCCATTTTACCATCCAAGTGATGGAAAAATAATCTTTACGTCAAATCATGAAACTAAGATTGGATTTCCGTTTAATCTTTATATGATAGATACAAATGGTGAAAATTTAGAGCAAATTTCCTTTGACAAAACATTTGATTCATTCCCAGTTTTTTCTAATGATGGTAGAAAAATTGTGTTTTCCTCAAACAGAAATAATGGAGGAACTAGAGAAACAAATATTTTTATTGCTGACTGGATAGAATAAAACCAACTCACTGAAAATATAGTGAAAATTAAAATAGTACCTGTAAGTTATAGGAGATAGAACTTTTACTTTTTGAATTTCCTGTTCCGTTAGAGTATAAAAAAAGTCAATAAATTTCTTTATCCTTTTTTTAATAGATTATTAAAATTTAAAAATACTAAAAATTATGGGATTCATTTTCTTTTTTCGTAATCTAATATTAATAAATAATACATAAACACACCAAAACCATACAGTATAGCTGTAATATAAAATATATAAGCATAAGGTAAACCTTCTGATTTTAAGAATCTAAATATCTGAGAACTAAAAAACCAACTACCACTCCATATTGCAGCTATAATAGCACTTAACATTTCTTGATTTTTCTTTCCTACATAATTCATAGTAAGTTCAGAAGTCATAGGAGCAGCCATATTCATTAAAGGAGTACGAACCCAAAAACATAAAACTGCTACAGGAAATGCCCACCAAAAATGTGCAAAAAACTCTGTAGTAGCCAGAGCAACTAAAGCCAAAACAGCTAAAGTTTGGGTGAAAGTTATACCTTTTCTAAATCCTAATTTATTTTTAATATTAGGAACCATTAAAGATAAAACCGCAACAAGAATACTAGCAACGCCACCAATAACAGCAAACTCTGAAGCATCAATTTGGAAGTTGTGGAAAAAGAATAAATTAATAAAAGGAATAGTTAAACCAGCTCCAACTGCAATAATTACAGTAGGAATAATAGCTCTGAATAATAAATACCAATCATAAGACCTCCAATGTAATCCTTTCTTAATAGGGACTACAACATCTACCTTCATTTTTAATAAAAAATAAAATCCAAAAAAACCAAGGAAAGAGATAAATAATAAGATGATTCCTTCATCCATTTCTTTCATTATATGTGCAAATCCAAAAATAATTATTCCACTTAAAATAGTCCCAAAACTATGAGTTGCATAATTTAAAGATATAGCATGTGACTGATTATGAATATCTGTGTTTCTCATTATATAAGGCAATGAACTTACTTGAAACAAAGTAAAAACAATCCCCCATAAAATAAATAAAAGAGGTAAAAATTGATACCAATAATTTTGTACTGCTACTATTAAGAAAATAGCTACCAAAGGAACTCCTAAACTACCCAGAATAAAAAAGGGTTTTAATCGCTTCCCTTTAATATAAAAACCTAAAGGAAATGCTAATAACATAACAGCCAAAAATCGATAAGAAATAAAATTAGCTATATCAGGATCAGAAAAACCCCGCTTTGATAAATAAATATTTAAAATTAAAAAGAAAGAAGATCCAATCAATTGTATAAAAAACTCGGCCTTTATCATCAAAAGGATATGTTTCTCTAGATTTAAATACGATTTAATGATTTTTTTCAAGATAGGATGAAGGAGATTAGAGTTAATGAATTTTATTGTAAAATGCAAAAAACATATAATCTCTTGCCTATTTATTTGTTAAATGTATATTTATCTTATGATAAAAATATTTCCGAAATCTTGATGCTTCCATCCATCTAGTTGCTTATAATTGACTTCATAAATATAAGTTCCCGTCAATAAAGGGTTTCCTGTTTCCTGGTAAGTACCATCCCAACCATTATTACAATCTAAATCTGTAATAGAATTTGTAGAATATACTAAATTAGAAAATCTATCATATACATTAAAGGTAAAAGTTTCAACTCTAATTCCATTATAAGAAATACAAAAATTATCATTTATTTGGTCGTTATCCGGACTAAAAGAATTTGGTATATACATCCAATATTCATCCTTTATCATGATATTTCTATAAGTTGTATCCTTACAATTATTTTCATCAGATACAATTAAAGAAACAGTATATATAGATGCAGTCGATTCGAAAGTATGTTCCACAAGTTGGGAATATTCATATGCAGAATTATCTCCAAAGTTCCATTCCCAAGAAACAATGTTTCCATATGAATCATCTATAAACTCTGAAGTTGGATTTAAAACACTAAGAGTATCCGAAGATGTAAGATGAAAATCTGCTTCTGGGGAAGGTAAGACAGTAACCCATGCTTGTCCACTAACACCACCAACTTCATTTGCATCAGAAAAAGTTACTAACTCATAACTTCCTTCCAATTTAGTTTCTATTACATAAGGGTTTAAGCTCGTTGTAAACGGACCTTTGTTTTCTCCATTATATTTATAAACAAATGTAAAAGGAGCTACTCCACTAAATGAAATGCTTACATTCGCATTGTCTTCATTATCACAAATACTATCATTTCCACTAATGAAAGCTTCAATAGTTGGTAATTCATAAATATGAAGTACTACAGTATCATGATGATTTACGTAAAAGGAATCTGTAGGATTAGTTGTAAGTGGCATCATAATTACAGAATCTGTTTCCCAATAGCTAAATCCATATAATGGATCTAACTGAGGAACAACTGAAACCGTATCTCCTATTGTATAATTTATAGTTGTGGGAAACACGTTTATATTTACTCCATTTACATCAATTGATGTTGTAGTCCCTACAGGTTCTACCATATATACAATATCTCTTGTTGGGGTAGGAGGAATAAATACGGCTCGAACGGTTACATCACCTTGTAATTCCAATGCCAAAGTATCAACAATAGGATCATAAATATATGTTCCTGCTGGTAAAATTTCCCAATACTGAAAAGTTCCACTTTTCACTTCAAATGGAAGTACTAATCCTCCAAACCTGCTATAAACTTGTGGTGTATTAGTTTCATTAATTATATTATCATCACTCATTTCAACCTCCCCAACTCCTACAATCTCTACTGTGACATCATATGGTCCGGATAAACTCGGATAACATGGTATAAAACCATTGTTCATTATACTACATCTTGCGAGAATGAAATCTCTCATATCCTGGACATTAGATTGCCATTCATTATAAGTACCACCCCAAGTAGCAATCTGTCGTGGCATTTCAGGATCAATGACTCCAATCATACTATCTAATATTGTTATCATATAATCACATGATAAACTAGTTGTAGCTAAATCCTGCCATCTATTTATATAGTCATTAAAAAAATCATCATTGGTAATCATTTCATTCCATATTGGAATATGACCTTGACCTCCAGGGTCATTTAAACTACTAGGATCACAAGGGTCTGCATTTACTGACATAGTAGGAACCCCAGTATAATTCGTCCCATGACCAAAAGTATTATCCATATCCCATAATGTATATCTCCATTTCCTTTTATCACCAGTTGGATCCATTCCTCTCCACCAACCAGTATTATAATTTAACCAATCTCCACATACAACATAAGAATTTAACAAGAAATAGTCGATTAAACTTCCGGTATTATATTGACTTTTTGCAAGATTATAATTCGCTGGAACTACCATTGGGTTATTATCAACAAAGTCAACAAAATTATCCCAATCTGGCTGCGCATTGGGAGCTCCATATTCAGTCCATGTTCCTCCCCATGTTTTTAAATATTGAATATTATTTTTGTCCTGATCGTAATAATAATCAGTAAAATCATGGTCGTCTGTCTTTTCTCTCATTTCATATACACCCCAATAAACACCATCTAAATATACTATACATGAGCTAGTTGATCTCTCATCTAATCTTAAATCTGCTAATTGAGATAAATGATTAATATAAGCATCTCGAATATGAGCACCACTACTACCAAAAGAAAAAGGATAATTATCATTTGCAGCAGCCTTTACAATAACACGTTGAAATTTATCTCTATCTTTTGTCATGAATACTTTATCTTTCAGGGCATAATTATATCCAAACTGATCTCTCATAATATAATCAAACCCTCTTTGATCATAAGCCCATGAATCATTTCCATGTTTATTAAACTCTCCCATTCCTTTATCCAACATAATTCCATCCTTATCAAACCACTCTATAGTTCCTTCAGGTTCTAAAGAAGTAGACCCCCATCCACCGTCAAGAAGATCTAATACTTGATCTCCAGAAATAGATAAAATTGGAATCGTATGAGTATCATCAACAAAAAACGTGTTATATTCGATAAAAGAAGCGGGGATATTAGTAACTGAACTATAAGACACCGCTTTCAGTACAGTTGTTTGAGTAAATGTTAATGGTACAGTATATGTATTTGAAGTATTATCTGGCCTAGTCCCATCTGTGGTATAATATATAGTGATGTTGGGATCAGGAGAGGTAATTGCCACTTGAACAGAACCTGTATAATATCCTGAAGGCATAGAAAATACCGGTGTTGTGGCGTATTCTAAAAATGCGTTTGAATTTGAACTATTCGGTGTTGGGTTTGGAAAAACAGCCCAAGTAGCAGATCCATCTGTTTCTCTTCCTCTAGAATCAGTTTTTAAATTTGGTAATACTGTAATAGAGTCTATTAAAATTTGTGTAGGATTTAGAAGCATCAATACTTCATTTCCTTTTGTTTGAGTAATCTTAAAATTGGTGTGTGCATTTCCTCCTGCAACCTCATCTCTTCCTGAACAGAAAATAACAGCTACTCCATTTGCTGGAATCATAAAAGAAGAAGAAATTTGCCATTTTGTAGGATTTGATACCTTGTCAGTAAGGAAATAACCATTTAAATCTATTGGAACAGCGCTTGAGTTATAAATCTCAAGCCAATCCTCGTACTCTCCGTAATTGTCCTGATAACTATCATAATTCGCTGCAGAATACTCATTTATAAACAATTGAGCAGTTGAAACATGAACAAGTAATACTGATATAAAAAGAATAATTTTTCTCATGACTGCAAACATAGTAAAAAATACTCTTTTTTTAAAAAGAAGACAAGAAAGTCCTTATAATTCAGGATTTTATAAAGAAAAAGATAAACATGCTAATTATACGTCTTACTTTTCTAATTTTGCAAAAAATAATTTTACAATTATAATGTCAGAACAATTATTTGACGATTTACATATATTTCACTCCCTAGCGAATGAATTAATTACGGATTTTAACGAAAAGGGGATATCTAGTAAAATAAATTCTAAGGATTTATTACAAAAATTTAACCTTTCTTTAAACAATGAAGGATTAGAAGACAAAGAACTTAAAGAGTTGTTAAAAGACTTAATCCTGCACACTCCAAAGACTTCTGGGAAGTTATTTTTCAATCAGTTATTTGGCGGATTAAACAGCAAAGCTGTATTAGGTGATTTGTTAGCAGTACTACTAAATAATAGTATGGCAACCTATAAAATAGCTGGACCAATGGTAGAGGTGGAAAAGGAGATTCTAAGAAAAATATCTCAACTCATATCATATCCTGATAGTTCTGGAGGAACTCTTCCTACTGGAGGAAGTATGAGTAATTTTATGGCGCTTATAATTTCTAGAGACAAGAAATGTTCCAAGAGCAGAATCAGTGGTAATACACAAAATTTAATTTGTTACACCTCTGAAAACTCTCATTATTCAATAGGAAAAAACGCTTCCTTTTCAGGAATAGGAAGAGAGAATGTTAGATATATAAAAACAAATGAAAAAGGAGAAATGATTCCTGATTTATTACGTACTGAGATTGAAAAAGATAAAGAAAAAGCATTTATTCCTTTTTTTGTGAACGCTACTTTAGGAACAACTGTCATGGGTGCTATAGATCCTATATATGACATTTCTAAAATCTGTAAACAACATGATCTATGGCTACATATTGATGGGTGTTATTCAGGTTCAGTTATTTTTTCTAAAAAGTATAAACACTTTGTAAAAGGAATTGAACATTCTGACTCTTTTTGTTTTAATCCACACAAAACATTGGGTACTCCTTTGTCAACTTCTATTTTTCTTGTGAAAAACCAGAAAGATTTACATGATTCATTCAGCAATAAAGCAGAATATTTATACCAAACAGATGATGATGAATATAATTTAGGACAAACATCTTTTGAGTGTGGGAGAAGGAATAATGCTTTAAAATTCTGGACACTTTGGAAATCTGTAGGAACCAATGGAATTGCAAAAATGGTTGATCAAAATTATCATTTAGCAAATGTGGCTAGAGATTATATAACAAACAATAAAGATTATACTCTTTATAGTTTTGAAGACAGTCTCTCAGTTTGTTTTAATTATAAAAATTATGACCCAAAAATCATCTGCACAGAATTGTACAACCATAACAAGTTAATGATAGGATACGGAAAACATAAAGGCAATGAGTTTATTAGGTTAGTAAGTATTAACCGGGAAAATTCAGAAGAAAACATTTTAAATGTATTTAAAGTTATAGAAACATTTTGTAAAAATAATTTATAGTATATTTAGCGAATGATACAAAAAGATTTTATTATTGTATTAGCGTGGCCTGAGGGAATGGTAACAGCATCTGGAGCCTGGTATGATAAATTTTTATCAAAAAAAGGAAAATATAGAGTAGGTCATTCTGCATTAATACTTGTAAATTCAGAAACAAAGAAACTTCATTATATGGATTTTGGTAGGTATCACACCCCATTTGGATTTGGTAGAGTTAGAGATGCAGAAACAGATCCTGATGTAGGAATTCCATTTTTAACAGAAATAAAAGATGGAGAAATTCAAAATATAGAAAAAATTTTAAAAGAGTCTGTTAACAAAAAAGCAAATCATGGTGAAGGAGCATTATATGCTTCTGTATTAAATAATGTAAATTTTAATTCTGCTTTTAAATACGCAAAACAACTACAAGAAAGAGAAAAGGTTAAATATGGTCCATTTATTGTAAACGGAACAAACTGTTCTAGATTTGTAGCCACTACTATTAGAAAATCTAATCCTGGATTTATAAAAAAGTTGCGATTAAAATTTCAATTTTGCATCAGTCCTTCTCCTAAACGAAATATCAGTATTTGTAACAGAAACTATTATGTTATGGAAGGTGCAGATTGTAAGAAAATAAACAGAAATATGATTGAAGGATATTTTAAAAGTATAGAAAGAAGATAATGGAAAAACCAAAAAATATATCTGTGAATGCACAATTGTTAACAGGTGTAGGAGCAAGTTCTTGGTTTGAGATAGGGAAAGAAGAATCGTTATATAGAATAAAAAGATATTCAGAAGAGGGAGACCTTGAATGTTCTAGATTGTTTAGTGTAAATTCTGAGGAATTTAATATTAATAAAGACTATCAATTTACTTATATATCAAATTGTAAACAATGTAAGATAATTCAGAATAACAAGATTTTCATATTTAAGACAAACGATTATGAATATTAAAATATATGGAGCAGATTGGTGCTCCGATTGTGTTCAAGCAAAAAATTTCTTAGATTCAAAAGGAAAGAAATACGAGTACATAATAATAACGGACAATCAGGAAGCTCTTGACTTAGTAGAAAAGATTAATCATGGAAAGAGAGTTATTCCAACTATTATTATAGATAAAAAAAGTTATACAAATCCAGGAATTAATGGATTAATGAAAATAATAGAGTAATTAACTGTAATTTCGCAGTTCTAAAAAGACATAATGAGTGAGTTGATAAAACATGAATGTGGTGTCGCAATGCTACGATTATTAAAACCTTTAGAGTTTTACCAAGAAAAATATGGATCGACTTTATGGGGATTAAATAAGATGTATTTATTGATGGAGAAACAACACAATAGAGGGCAAGATGGTGTTGGACTGGCAAATATAAAATTAGATGTAGAAACGGGCAAAAGATATATAAGTAGAAAAAGATCTGTAGCTACAAACCCTATACAGGATGTTTTTAAACAAGTAAATAGAAGATTTGTTGAACTAGAACAAAAAAACCCTACAAAACTTAAAGACCCGGAATGGATGAAAGAAAATTTACCATTTACTGGGGAGTTGTTCTTAGGACATTTAAGATACGGAACTTTTGGAGAAAATACAATAGAACAATGTCACCCTTTTTTAAGACAAAGCAATTGGAAGACTAGGAATTTAGTCTTAGCAGGAAACTTTAACATGACTAATGTTGATGAATTGTTCCAGCAATTGGTAGATTTAGGACAACATCCAAAACAAAAAACGGACACTGTAACAATCCTGGAGAAAATTGGACATTTCTTGGATGAAGCTAATGATGATATCTACTATAAAAATAAGGAGAGGTTTAGTAAAAAGGAGATTACAAAAATAATTGGTAAAGAGATAGATATACAAGAAATTTTGATTCAATCTGCAAAATATTGGGACGGAGGATATGTAATGTGTGGACTATTTGGACATGGAGATGCGTTTGCTTTAAGAGACCCAAATGCAATTCGTCCCGCATATTATTATAAAGATGATGAAGTGTGTGTAGTTGCATCTGAAAGACCTGTAATACAAACAGCATTTAATTGCAAGTCTGATAAAATTCATGAAATTAAAAGAGGACATGCTCTTATTATAAAAAAAGATGGATCAGTTCAAGAGAAACAAGTTAGAGAACCATTAGTGAGAAAGGCTTGTTCTTTTGAAAGAATATACTTCTCTAGAGGAAATGACAAAGATATTTATAACGAAAGATTAGAACTAGGTAAAAGAATTTTTCCTAAAGTATTAAAGTCAATTGAAAATGATGTAAAAAACACTGTATTTTCATATATACCAAATACAGCTGAGGTTTCTTATTTCGGATTACTAAAAGGATGTCATAAATACCTAAATGAGGTAAAAACAAGGAAAATTCAAGCATTGGGAGAAAGTCCAAACCACAAGGAAATTGAAAAGATCTTAAAGATTTCACCAAGAGCAGAAAAAATTGCTATTAAAGATGCAAAACTTAGAACTTTCATTACATCAGATGATAGTAGAGATGATTTAGTATCTCATGTATATGATATTACATACGGAACAGTAAAAACAACAGATAATTTAGTTATGATTGATGATAGTATTGTAAGAGGAACAACTTTAAAACAATCTATTATCAGAATATTAGACAGATTAGAACCAAAAAAGATAGTTGTTGTTTCTTCTGCTCCACAAATTAGATATCCGGATTGTTATGGAATTGACATGGCAAAAATGGGTGATTTTATTGCTTTTAATGCAGCAGTTGAATTATTGAAAGACACCAATCAAAAACAAATACTAAAAGATATTTATGAGAGGTGTAAGAAACAAAATAATCTACCAAAAGAAGAAATGGTAAATTATGTACAAGAAATTTACAAACCATTTACCGCAGATGAAATTTCTAAAAAGATTTCTGAATTACTAACCCCACAAGAAACTAAAGCAGAAGTAGAAATTATATATCAATCTATTTCTGATTTACATGCTGCTTGCCCTCATCATCAAGGAGACTGGTACTTTACAGGAGACTACCCTACTCCGGGTGGAACTAAAGTTGTAAATACTGCATTTATTAATTATATAGAAGGTAATAATAAAAGAGCCTACTAAAACCATTTATTTTGCATAGATGATATGTTTCGAATCATCGTTTTAATTTATTGTAAATATTATAAACTTACTAAGTGGATGTTTATAGAAAATCTGTAATTTATATTACTTTAGTTCAGTAGTATACACATTGCCTTGCCACCAAAAGAATTGTGTTTTACTTGATCCATATTGTTTTACTGCCATATCAAACGCATCTCCAAAAGAATTCATATCAAACACTGGAATATCAGTTCCAATATACTCTTTCATTTGCAATTCCTCATTAGTATTTAGGTCTTCCAAAGATGTCCCCAGATCCTCAGAAGACATCATCTCTGGATGTTTTGGAGCAAAAGTCATCTCATCTATTAAATGAGTAGCTCCAGCAAACTTATCTATGATAAATAATATATATCTAATATCAACAGAAATCGTTCTTTGTATTGCATTCTCAAAAGCAATATCACCACTCATTGCTTCCCAGTTTCCATCAAATGCAGTACCTACAATCTCTCCCCAAGCATTTATAACTGGTGATCCTGAATTACCACCTGTTATATCATTATTAGAAATAAAATTGATTCTTAAGTTTCCATCTATATCTGCATACTTCCCATAGTCACCAAGATGATATAACTCCTTCAATTTATCAGGAACAATAAACTCATCATTAGAAGGGTCCTCTTTCTCCATAATCCCCTCAATTGTTGTATAATAGTCATAATGAGCTCCATTTCCTGGAGAGTAATCTCCAACATTACCATATGTAACTCTCATTGTAGAGTTTGCGTTCGGATAATAGTTATCATCCGGGTTCATTTCTCTTAATCCAGCAATAAACAATCGGTTTCCTTCTGCTAATTTAGCTCTTACAGATAATCTTTTAGTATAATGGTTCTCTAAATAATAATTATAAATAGACATCATTGTAGTGTAAGCCGGATCTCTTTCCAACTTCATTGTAGATGGTTTATCTAAAAATGCCATGAATTTTTCTTTAGAAGAGAATATAGATCTACTGAACACATTTTTCGCATAATAATCAAAATCTAAAGCCTTAAATCCAAATAATTGTTGTTCTATTCTTTTAAACACTTTCGGATGCTGATTTTGTGGAACATTATAGTAATACATCTCTAACATTGAAGCAAATAACTCTTCATCTATTGTAGCATTATAATTCTTGTAGAATTCTTTTGCTTCTTTTCTTGCTTCTTTTAACATCTTTCTTCTTTCTTTTTCATCTGTAGGAATATTTGCTAATTTTCTATTCATCATATAAGAAAAATACATAATCTCAGCCCCCTGAAAAACAGCCTCATTTAAGTAAGTTCTGGCAATATTTATTGTTCGGTTCTGCTCATAAGCTTCTTTAATCATATTTAAAGCGTTTCCATACTTCTCATATCTTTCTTCACCTCCAGAATTTACCCAATCCGTAAAATTATTTTCAATTTCTACTTTCTTATCATATACCTTCATTTTCTTTAGTCCTTTAGATTGTCCGATAAAGTATTTCCAATAGTTAGAAGTTTGAGCATGTTTAGCAGCATACTGAATTTTAGTCTTCTTACTAGCATCCATTCCTGCCTTAATAATTGCCAACTTTTCATCTCGAATCTGCACAATTGTAGGATTAGTTTGATCTAAAGCTTCTTGTATTCCGTAAGATGTTAAGAATCTATCCGTACTTCCAGGAAAACCAAAAATCATAGTATAATCTCCATTATCTACACCATCTAACTGAATAGGCAAGTGGTGTTTTGGTGTATAAGGAATATTTTCTTCTGAGTACTCTGCAGGACTCCCGTCAGGAGCACAATATACTCTAAACAAAGCAAAATCACCGGTATGTCTTGGCCACATCCAGTTATCAGTATCCCCACCGAATTTACCTATTGAAGAAGGAGGAGCTCCTACTAATCTTACATCATTATAAGTAATGTATTTCATTAAATAAAACTCATTTCCACCAAAGAAAGATTTTACTCTTGCATTATAATCTGTTCCTTCAGTTGCTTCTTTAGATATCGTATTAAAAATACCTCTAAGCTTCATATTTCTTTCAGACTCTGAAACATCTCCTAATTCTTCTATAACCCTGTCCGTTACGCTCTCAATACTTACTAAGAAAGAAACAAATAAACCTTCATTCGAAAGTTCTTCATCTCTACTCATGGCCCAAAACCCATCTTTTAAGTAATCGTTTCTTACAGTTGAATGTTCTTGAATTTGACTATATCCACAATGGTGGTTAGTTAAGAGTAATCCCTCTGAAGAAATCATTTCTCCTGTACAAAATCCTCCTAAAGATACAATTGCATCTTTTAAAGAAGAATTATTTACATCATATAAATCCTGTGCTGTCAGCTGTAATCCACATTCTTGCATGTCCTCTTCATTCATAGATTGAAGTAATTGAGGTAGCCACATACCTTCATCAGCTTTTACTGATATAATAGAAAGTGAAAAAAGCAATACTACTGAAAATATTTTCTTTGTCATTTTATTATTTTTTTAGTTCTGCAAATTTAATGCAATTCTAACTTTAAATGTAAAAAACAAGTCATTGTTTGCAATAATTGATGTTATCAACATAATTTAAAGCAACTAATCCTTTACATCTAGCGAGGAGCGCAATCCGTTTCCTAAAAGCATAAAAGCTAACACAGATAGCATAATTGCAATTCCAGGAATAATAGCTAAATATGCTTTATTCATAATAATATAATTATAATGATCCTTAATCATACCTCCCCAAGATGGGATTGGAGGTTGAGCTCCTAAACCCAAAAAACTTAATCCCGCTTCTATAAGAATAGCAGCCGCAAAATTCGCTGCCGAAATAACAATAATAGGAGCAATAACATTTGGCAATATATGTTTAAATATTATTCTAAAAGGAGAAAAAGCTAATACCTTACCTGCTTCTACATATTGTCTATTTCGTTGAGATATAAACTCTCCACGAACTACCCGTGCAACCTCTACCCACATTGTAAGACCAACAGCAATAAATACCTGCCAAAATCCCTTCCCTAATGCTAAGGTGATTGCAATCACCATTAACAAAGTAGGGATAGACCAAACCACATTTACAAACCACATTATTATATCATCAATCCAACCTCCATAATAACCAGCAAAAGCACCCAATAATATACCTATACATAAAGAAATAAGAACTGAAATAAATCCAATAGAAATAGAAATTCTAGTTCCATAGATAACTCTACTAAATAAATCTCTGCCAAACTTATCTGTACCAAAATAATAAGTAGTTTCTTCTATATTATAATCTTGATCACATTCAAAATACTCTGAAGAAGAAAGTGAATAAAAACTAATTCCACCTTTATTCTCCATAACATTATTCGTTAAAACTTCTTTACCTTCAAAAGTAACTAATGAAATTGTAGTCAGTGGAGGAAGTGTTGCAAGATCAAGATTCATGTTGCTTGCATATTCCGTTTTATCTATCATAAAAACATATGGAATTATAGATATTAAAGTTAAAAAAAGAATGAAGACAAAAGATAAAAAAGCGATCTTGTCCTTTTTAAATTTATTCCAAGCAATTATATTTAATGATTCAGATTTCATATTTTTCTTCCTTTCCATTGTACTGGAATAAGTAATGACAAAGGTACAATAACAACTGTAATAATAGAATTTATCAATACAAATGGAAAAAGATATATTAACAAATCTCTCCTACTGAAAAATTTTAATGAATGAAATAAAAAACAGAAATCTGTTATAAACTTAATGAGATAAATACTAATGCAAAAAAGAAAGATTGTATTAACTTGAGATAGGTGAAGAAGTAAACACAAAGCAATTATTGAACAAACCAACAAGAAACAATTGACAAAATAAACCAATAAAGAAATTAAAATAGTATCTCTATCCGATACTTGTTTAGAAGAAGAAATCCATCTCATTTTCTGAGAGAAATAGGAGACGATATTTTTACATTTTAATGTTGTAACAACCGCCTCTTCTTCTTTTACAAAAAATATGGAATCCTTAAAATTTTTTTTAAAATAGTGGAAGAGAGAGATGTCATCTGTAGCAAACCCTTCCAACTCATCATCTGGAATCTCTAGATACTCTTTTCTTTTAAAGGCAATATTCGCTCCATTACATAATGTAGGACTTTTTTTATTAATTGCTGACCCTGCACTAATAACCAAAGAAAGTAATTCTAACTCTTGATATTTTGAAAATAATGATTCGCTTTTAGAATAAACAACTGGAGCAGAAATAAATTTACATTCTTGAATTGTAAAATAATCTAGAATAGTTTGTGTCCAGTTATTTCTCATTCTACAATCTGCATCTGTACATAAAATCACTTCACCTTTAGCAGCTTTTACTCCTTGTCTGATTGCGGACTTCTTACCAAAGTGGTTATCTTTAAGGTTTATTATTTTAAGAAAACTACAATCTTCTTTCTCAGATTGTAGATTCTGAAGGGTATTATCGTTAGAATGATCGTTTACAATAATCAATTCTATTCTGTTTTTAGATATACTCTGATTTTTAATACATTGAATAATTTCTGATATATTTTCTTCTTCATTTCTACAGGCTATAATAATAGAAATAAAGTCTGATGTATTCTCCTTTTCAGGTAATGTCTCTTTTCTCCAAGAAACAGAATAAAGGAAAAATAATCTAATATAGAGAAAAAGAAGAAGTACCCCAAAAATCATATGTTCGAGTTGTTAACACAAAATTAATCAAAAATTCAAAAGAAATACAAAGTATGAAAATCATTTAGTATATTTGAATGTATATTGTGGAAAAAGAGAGAATTATATTAGGTATAGACCCAGGAACAACTATTATGGGATATGGAGTTGTACGAATTACAGGCAAGAAAATGGAGATGATTCAAATGGGAGTTATGCATTTAGAGAAGTTAAGTGGACATGCATTAAAACTCAAGCATATCTTTGAAAGAACCGTTCAACTTGTGGAAGAATACAAACCAGATGAAGTCTCATTAGAAGCTCCTTTCTTTGGAAAGAATGTTCAGTCTATGTTAAAGTTGGGAAGAGCTCAAGGTGTAGCGATGGCAGCAGCACTCTATAAAAATGTTCCAATTTTTGAATATACTCCAAAAAAAATTAAAAAATCTATTACAGGCAATGGAAATGCATCAAAAGTACAGGTCGCTTCTATGTTACAGTCATTATTTAGTATAAAAGAAATGCCAAAACATTTAGATGCTACAGATGGACTAGCTGCAGCTGTTTGTCATTATTTTCAAAGAAATCCAGAATCTGGAGGAAAAAGTTATTCTTCTTGGTCTTCTTTTATTAAAGATCATCCTGATAAATTAGCTTAATACAAGATTTATTTTTTGTGCTATATCTTTCATTTTTTCTGCAGAAAAGTTCTTTTTCTCTCTTTCAAAATTAATATCGGAAACTCCATTAATTGGAACTAAGTGAATATGTGCATGTGGAACTTCTAAACCGATAACTGCAACACCTATTCGTTCACAAATTAAAACTTTATCCATTGCTTTTGCAACCCTCTGAGCGAACTTCCATAATCCTATATACTCTTCTGATTCTAAATCAAAAATGTAATCGGTTTCATTCTTAGGTATCACTAAAACATGTCCATAAGCTAAGGGAAACGCATCTAAAAAAGCCAAATAGTTTTCTTCTTCAGCTACCTTATAAAAAGGTATTTCATTATTGACTATTTTAGAGAAAATACTTGACATTTATGCAGGTTCAATTTTTACAATTTCAAATTTTATTATTCCATTAGGAACTTGAATTTCTGCAATTTCCCCGACCTTCTTTCCTAACAATCCTTTACCAATAGGTGATGAAATAGATATCTTTTTTGCTTTCAAATCTGCTTCTGCTTCCGGGACAATTGAGTATGTCATTTCCATTGAATTTGCAATGTTTTTAATAGTAACCTTAGTTAAAAGTCTGACAGAAGAAATATCTAATTTAGATGTATCCACAACTCTTGCATTACTATAGATCACTTCAAGCTTATTAATTCTATCTTCAAGATGTCCCTGAGCTTCTTTTGCAGCATCATACTCAGCATTTTCAGACAAATCTCCTTTATCCCTCGCTTCAGCAATTTGCTGAATTACTTTGGGTCTATCAACACTTTTAAGTTGATCTAATTCTTCTTTTAGTTTTTGTAATCCTTCTTCTGTAAAATATTGTATATCACTCATTTTGTTTCTTTTTAATATGTTATTAAACTACAAAAAGGAAGTATTACCTTCCTTTTTTGCTACATATGTACATTTTTATTTATTATAAGTCTATTCTACAACCAATAGCATGGGAACCTTTAAAAGGGTTGGTATCCGTATAAGAATAATCCACTCCAAAAGTAGACCCATTACCCATAGGTAATTCTAAAGTAAATCCTAATGTAGGGCCTGTTAAAGCTGTAGATGTAGTTTCGATATTTCCTATTCCTTCTTCATAAACATACCCACCTCTTGCCATAAAATAATCATTGTAAGAATATTCTGCACCAATTCGGTATTGGTCTTTTTGAAAAGAGTTAGATGTAAACGCTCCTGCACAAGTAACTCTATGGTCTAATATTAATACATCGTAAGACATACCAATATTAAATAAAGCGGGTAAATCAAAATATGAAGATCTTTGTTCCACCGTCATTTCATAATCATCGCTTGCGGAAACATTACCTCTAAAAGAAAGTCCATCTCCCGAAAATGACATTCTTGGGCCCCAGTTTTTAAAAGATATTCCAAACTTTAATTGATCTTGTTCTCCTGTTCTGTACTGGATACCCGCATCTAATGCTACTCCATTAGCACTGACATTTGAAATCTGTTCTGAAATCATTCTTAGTGTAAATCCTCCCTGAATACTATTAGAAAACAAGTGTGCATAAGAAGCTCCAATATTCATAAATCTGGGAGAATATGTTCCGATTCCACCATCTGGCATATTTACAGTTGTAATCTCAATATCTCCAAAGTTCATTGACATTACTCCCAATCCCATCACACCAGATTCTCCTACTCTTTGAGAAAATCCGAAAGTACTAATACTACTAACCGATTCATCTGCATTAAACAGCTCGTTTCCGTATTGTAACCAGGAAGTCTGAGAGAAAATTAATTCTGTTTTTTCTATTGAAGCAAGTCCTGCAACATTAGAATATTGACCTTCCAAACCTGAAACACATGCAACGTTAGCAGCTCCCCATCCTGAAGATCTTCCCCATGGGTTAATTAATAATTCAGAAGCTCCTGCAGAACCAGATCTAATTGCTTGTTCTTGAGCTATTCCTTCTTTTATAGGAAGTAATATAACTGCACTTATTACAGCTATCTTTAAACAATGAGTTATTTTTTTCATATTTAAAATTTTCATTTTTTCTTTTTATTAGAATGTATCTAAATCAACAGGACGTAAGACTCCAAACCATTTCAATATCTTTTCACCAACACCAGTAGCGTCAATATGAATAATATATAATCCACTTGCTATAGGAATTCCATGGTCATTCTTTAAATCCCAATCCACAGAAGTTAAGTCGTCCGATTTTTTGATAGTTCTTATCAATGTTCCACTTACTGTATAGATTCTTATCTTAGACTCCTTAGGAAGATTTGTTATTTTTATTCTATTATCTAACTGACTTGTTTCGTATTCAGAATATCCGTAATATGGATTTGGAACCACATTAATTAACTCTAATGCAGATTTCGCATGATCGTTCGCATCCGTTGTTGCCATTAAATCAGAAGTATTAAACTCGTATACTGGATCAAAGTTATTTATTGGTATATCTGCAATAAGTCTTGCTTTTGAGTTACCTGACCAAGATGTAGTTGTTGCAACAAAAGACTCTCCTACCTGATAATCATTTCCTGCATGAGTTGCTTTTTTACCACCATATATTTTAGGGTATGTAAGTTGTAGTTTAGCATTATGTTTTTGCATGTTCTTATCAGCAACATAATATGTATTTCCTATGACTAAATCGTCAGAAGTATTTAAAATTTGAGAAGGTTCTACATTTACAAAAGGATTGTATGAAGATTCCACTCTTAATTTAACAGTAGCCTTATTGTTACCATCTTTACCATGTATTTTCGATCCAACTCCTGGAGCTAATAAAGGAGCTCCAACCCAGGTAGCGTGTTGGAATACTTTAGCGATATTTCCTGTAAATGAGTTAGATGTAGAATCTTGTAAAAGATTATAAATCCAAGCTCCTTGATCATAAGAAGGACATAAATCAGAAGACAAATAATCATCCTCTGCTAATACAGAAGCATCTCCTCCTATTACATATATAAAGTGTTTTCCACCTAGCAAATAACTACCTCCGGAAAACTCTCCACTATTAGTTGAATAAAATGGAAATTCTTCAGTAACTATATTAGATGTAGGATTCCATTTCATATCTCTACCATTCTCTCCTGCTAACCATGAATCTTCAGAAAAAATAATATTTAATCTTTCTCCTGTCTCAATATCAATAGCGTAACCCGGGAACCAACCCATACCATATGTTCCTGAATTATCTGGATCTCCTTCTTTATTTACTGAAGGCGCACTTCTTAATCCAAATTTTAATTGACCGCCTTCTGCAAGATTTCTATCGTCAGACGCCTCAACAACAGCACATCTAGTCCAATCTTGCTGATTTGAAGTAAATACTATATCCACAGAATTTAAAGTTTTTGCTGATGAATAAGGAAATGAAGAATAATACGACTGAGCAGGGCCACTATTAAAATGAGATGCAAATCTGTATGGAGCCCATGTACCTCCAGAAATTTCTAGACCTCCAAAAACAGTAGCCGTTTGAGGTACCACAGACTCATAAATTCCGAGAGGATCTTCCCCCTCAGTAACCCAATAATCACTTAAATTATCATCATCTTCATCTTCAAACGATCCCGAACGAATCCAATTTAAACCATAGAGAAATGGCTCATCATAATCCGGCACACCTGTTAACCATTTATCATAGGCATCCTCAAACACAATCTCTCCAGAAATAAATCCATTTGTAGGGTTAGTTATAGGGTCGTTAGTTGGGATATCGACCTGGTTCAACTTTAATGAGAATCCATGATCTGGGAATAATTGTTCTACTCCAACATCAATAGATTTTGAACTTGTGATTAATGTATCCTGACCATTTATTACAGTCCAGTTTTCATAAGAAGTAACCATTCCTTGTGGAGTTTTAACCGGATTTTCTAAAATAACAGTATAATCTTCTCCTTTTATTTTCATAGGATCTACAACAGAAATTTTAATAGGACCTTTCCCTGGTTTATATACAGGAAATAATGATTTACCATTAGATAAAATCTCTATTCTGGTACTATCATCCATTTCTAAAGTATTACTACCGTTTCCGCTACCTTCTACTCTTGTAATTTTTACACCATCTCCATATTGAGCCCCTAAAACTGTACCTCCATTCTCAGGGTCTATCTGATGTGGAATTGCTGACACTACTTTTATGTTTCTTCTACCAGAAATATGAGGTTGATTTCTACCATCATATAAAGGGTTATTAACATCATAAGGATTTGAATTTATTTCTGCAGGATTATAACCATAAGCTATAGACATATAATAATATGTTTTATGATTTACTAGCGTAGGATTACCTAATGCAAATTTATCATCAGTTACTTTAAATGAATATTCTACTCCTTCATCTATAGCACCTGCAACACCTGATTCCATTACTGAAGAAACCTCTTCAACAGGCACATAAACATTTAAAATAGGATCTAAATATTGATTAATAATACCTGTTACATCATCCTTAATATCCGAACGGAAAACCAACCTAGCTTTGTCAGGATTATCTAAATCCGTAACGGACACAGTGGCGTCTTTTAATTGGTATACTAAATATCCTTGGAACTTATAGTTCTGATAATCAACATTGGAAGCCAGTGTAATATATGGATCCTTCTCTTCATATCCTTCTTGATAATTATTAGAGGATTCTGCATTTGTTAAAGATATAATTAACTCTTTATCTAATTCTCTAATCGTTAAATCTGGAGCATCAGGTCCATTCATCATATTAAAGTTGTTATCAAAAAGAGCTTGTGCTTCTCTATCGTAAATTTTAACTAACTGAATAGAAGCTTCATTACCACCCGCATTTGCTCTTGCCCAAACAACACCAGTTGTAATAGTATTTACAGCACCTGGCTCTAATGTAAAAGGACCAGCAGACTGAATAAATCTTCTATCAGCAGGTAAGTTACCCGCAGTCACTTCTGACCATTCCTGTCCTGGGAAATCAGGGTCTGAAACACCAGGAAACATAAAATTACATAAGTCAGTTGTTGCACCAGGACCAGAACCTTTTCCATCACCACCATATGTCATTGGTACATTATCTTTCCAAATCCCTCTTAAGTAATTATAAATATGAGTTCCATTTTCGGGATTTCCTCTTACTGTAAAATCATTATTATAATATACAAATTTTGACATAATAATTTGTTCTCCAACCTCATCCGTGATACCATCTCTATCGTTATCTATTCCGTCATTAGGATCTGCAAGTGGTCCCTGAAAGAAATCCACTCCAATAGCTGGAGGATTAAATCCGTACCCTTGAGCTCCTTCATCTTCTGCGTCTCCATTATAGCAAATACCTAAACCTAAACTTACATCACAACCAACATAGTCATCTAGGTAATATCCCAAATCTGGATCTACCCACTGACCAAAGTATACATCTGATAAAGGTAATGTAGATCTATTTATAATTTTATAATTATAAAATGTCATATCATTTATTTCGTTATCAGCTGTAAACCCAAAAGCTTGAGCATGGATTTCTAGACCAATTGGATCTGCTTCTGTTTCTGTATGTATATTTCCTTTATCATTAAAAACCCACCATAAAGTTTGGTCCCCAAACAACGCTGCTTCATCATTATCACCTGTAACATTATAATCAGGATAGTCTCCTGCTGTTGGCTCATAAAATCCATTTCCATTCTGGTCAAAGAAAGGAGCTAAAAACTGATCCTGAGCACCATTACCATTTGCTGGCCATTCCATGATTGATTCAGGTATCATAGTTATATCGTATGTAGGATCCGAACCTCCCGCAGGAATATATCTAGCAACAAATTCCTCTACATCCGATCTTACGATTTTAAAATGCTTATCCCACTTGTTACATTCACTTTCAGTAATAGAACCAGTTGCAATATCTAAAGGGCCAGGCCAAAAATCATTCCCTCCCTGTCTGTAAGTCATAGCTGCAACTTTTAATTGTCCACCGGCATCCACACCACCAATCCATAAAGATCCTGCAAATAATGAGTTGAGTCCTCCACCCTTAGGAATTTCGTACTGTGCATCTGATAAATTCCACCACATGTCTCCACCACCCAAAATAGTAGCTCTAACGTTATTTACATCCAAGTCTGTTTGAGAAGTTGCTGGCGAACAGCCTGAAGCTACTTTGGAATAATTAACTTTTTGACTGTTCGGATTAGGAACATTTTCCTTTGCTAAAGATCCTACACTAAACAACGTAAGTGATAAGGTTAATATTTGTTTAAATTTCATATTTATAAATGATTTATTTTTAGATATCATAATTAATTTCTCTTAAAAAGTTAGGGATAAACCAACTCTAAATGTTCTAGGTAAACTATAATGAGAAGGATTATTAACTGCTAATGAATATAAGTACATGAATGAAGTAGGGCTATTTCTACTCAGAATATCATTCTGAGATTCTGCAGCTGTTAAATAACCATCATCTTCTGGATTACCTGTTGCTCTATATACACTAATAATATTTTTCGCATCTAATAAATTCTGAATTTGTAAATAAGCATTCAAGAATGAAGATTTCTTTTTACTCCATTTAATTTCAAAATTCTTATTAAACTTTGCGTTTAATCTAAACTGCCAAGGTAACCTAGACCCATTAATACTCCCTGATAAAGTAGATCTGTCATTAATACCATCAGCAGCTTCTTGTGTGATATTAGATTGTTTAGAGTAAGGAGTACCTGACCCGGCAGACATCATAATATTTGCACCTGCATCTTCAAACACTTTCCATTTTCCTAATACAGGTCCTGTATATTTATCACCGGTTTTATACCTGTAATCTACTGAAGCAGAAATTGCATGTCTTTGATCGTATGATAAAGGAATAGTTGTTCTTAAGTTTGGTTGCCCTGTATTCACTAAACTATATCCAGAGGATGCTGAAGAACCTGTACCATCAGCAAACTGTAAAGTATAATTAGTTGTCATTTGTACTCTACCTGTTCTTCTTAAGTCATAACTTGCCGAGAATCCTTTCACAGTACCGAAATCAATATTTTGATACATCATATAGGTTGCAGGGTAAGCTCCTAACACATTTGTAACCTGAATCATATCCCTTAATTCTTTATAGAATAAGGACATTTTAAGAGCTGACGAAAGCGTTAATTTCTTAGCAAAACCTAATTCGTAGTCAATAGTTTTTTCTGGTTTTAAGTCAGGGTTATTTAATAACGCACCAACATTATCCTCCATATATAAATAATCTAATGGCTCTATTCTGTTAGATTGTGGAGGTCTTTGAGTTAAAACATCATAGTGAGCAAAGAACTGAGCCTCATCGGAAATTGGGAAAGAGAATGCTATACGTGGCATAAATACCGTTTCTGCTTTGTAATCAGAAAATGCATCATCAGTTTTATAACCACCTTGAACTGCATTTATTCCAGCTGCATCTAATAATGGAGCAATTTTCCCTTCTGCTGCTTCCGCTAATAAAGTAGGGTCAGAAATCTGTACACCTTCTGCATTATACCAATCATCCCCATCTCTATACCCAACAATTGTTCCTGCTTCTTCTACATTATCAACATATACCACAAAATCATCTTCAATGGATGAAGGATGATTTAAATCATTCCAAGGTAAACCTTCAGGATTAGGTAATAATTGTTTTGCATCTTTAGTGTTTGCTAAAGATGGGTTGTACAATAAATACTTATCCGATAATACTGGTTGATTTGCATCATAGTTATCTATACGTAAACCAATATTAAATAATAAATCGTTTATAGCAAATTTATCTTGTATGTACCCCGCTGTATATATAGGGTTAAATGCTGCAACCTCTCTGCTTAACTCATTCTCTGTAATTGGATTATCTTCTTTGTCTACTAATTTTCCGTTTACATCTCTACGCCCGAAATAATCTGTTAAAGTTGGGTTTCCACTAATTGGATTACCATAGGCATCAAAACCAAAATAATACACATAATTAGACCCTCCATTTAGTAATTCGTTTGCACTAAAATAATTTAAACTTAAATCATCAGGATTTAAGTTATCTAAATCTATCCATTCTACACCAGCAACATCATAATTAAGTGATTCTCTTAGATTAAAATCAAATGTTGATTGTTGGCTCAATCCTATGATTGGAAAACCATCAGAATCATAAGTTATTGGATTTCCCTGTAAATCATAAGACTGCTCGTTCAATCTGTCAAAATCTACCGTATCTTGGTAAATACCATTCGCATCATAAAATGGTAAAGGATTAGAGATGTCTCTTTGCATTATGTGTTTATTGGTAAGTTGTCTTGCAAGAGTCCACAAACCACTCGCTCCTACCCCCCAATACATATCTCTTCTTTCTTCTCTTTCAAAACCAAAAGAAATCTCATGATCTCCTACATCAGCAGATGCTGCAAACTTATAAGTACTTTGAGTATTCTTTTGTTTATTAGCTCCAGTATATTGTGTCCCCCAATTTCCAAATAATGAGTATACAGAAGCAGGCCCTTCTCCGTTTCTAAGTCCTTGTCCCTGTAAGTCGAACTGAGTCCTGATAACTCCATCAGCTCCATATCCTGAAATATATTGTGAAGCCATGCCATATTGCTCAAACATGTCGAAGTAAGCATTAGTATAATTTGCTGCATCTGGATTGTGAGTGGTAGAATCAAAAAATTCATATAATGTATCTCTCCATCCCAATAAAATTTGTCCCGAATAAGGAATACCTGTAATAGAATCTATAGCTGTACCATTTCCATATACGGGAGCTTTATGAGTAACAAAATTCCCCACATGCCCATAATCAAACAAATTGTACTTATGCCGTTCATCATATGTCTGATAATAATTTGATGTGTAATCTGCTTGGATAGTTATATATGCGTTCTTTATCAAATTTACACTCTTCTCACTGTTAGATTCTTCAGTTCCAAACTTCTGAGTAAGCCTACTAAATACTCTCCAGGTTTCTTGTGTAGAAGTACTATTGTTATCTGAACTAAACATAGATCTCCAGTAGCTGTAGTTTCTTCCTTCATTATTGTAATACGTACCACCAATAGATAGGAATGTGTTTTTAGCCGGCTGAAAATCTAATTTACCAGCAAAATTAAATCTCTTTGATCCTGAGTTTAGTTTTGCCTGAACATTTTCGAAACAGGTATCAGTAAGAAAATCTGAATTACTCAAGAAACCAGCCGCAGCATTAGGAGCAATCCTAAATGGAGTGGACTTTAATGAGTCAAGAACATAATCTTTGACTTTATAGATACCAATAGCTGATGGATCAGCATCATCAACCGTTCTGAATTCACCAGAAAGGAAGAATCCAATAACTGAATTCCCTTTTGTACCATCTGATTTAGTTTTTCTTAAGACAGGTCCAGAAACAGCAAAACCTAATATATCGTAATTATAATCGTCAAACAATCTTGAAGACTCGTACTCGAAAGATCCAAAAAGTTTGTTTGAAGGTCCTTTAGTTGTAACCTCAATAACCCCTCCTGTAGCATCACCATATTTAGCAGGTAATCCTCCTGTAACAACTGTAATTTGTTCAATTGCTGAAGTAGGAACTCCCATTGTTCCTCTTACTTTTATTCCATCTACAATATAAGAAGTTGCATCCGAACGAGAACCCCTTACATTTATCGCGTCACCCTCATCTTTCTGATAAATACCTGCAGTTGTAGAGGCGATAGAGTTAATACTTTTAGTAGGTAACGCGACAATTTCTTTCGCAGTTTTTGTTTCTCCTGAAAGATTACCCTGGTCAATAAGAGGCTTTGTAAATCCTTTTACTTCAATCTCATCTACCAACACCCCTTCTGTCATTTTTATGGCGTTATCTCCAGTAAGATAAGTAATCTTATTTGCGGAAACAATTACACCTTCCAATGAAAAAGTAGTATATCCTGCAAAAGAAGCTTTTACAGTATAAGTACCAGGGTCAATCGGCTTGATTGTAAAACTACCATCTAATCCTGTAGATGTACCTCCCTTCTGAACACCATTTTTCATAATTACTACATTAGCAAAATCCACTGGAGCACCAGTAACTCTATTTGTAATAACACCCTTAAGGGTTCCTGTTTGTGCAAAAGCAAGTGTAGTAAATAATCCTAAAAGTGCTGTTAAATATATTTTTCTAAACATGGGTATATAAATGTTTTATTATCAATTTATTTTTTCAAGGGGGTAAAGATAACAACTTTTATATTCCTCACAAAAAATCAATCCACTATTATTTTAACTATATTTTTTGTAAAATTGCTTTATGAATAAAGTAATTTTAAGTATTTACTTGATTGTGTTTTTTATATCTTGTGTAGATAAAAATAACTACATAAGAGATGTTTATGTAAATATTGAAATTCCTATTAATCAACCTGAATATTCGGATTTAGACGCTATAGGAAATACAATTTTTATAACAGGAGGAGTTAAAGGTATACTTATTTACCACTCTAATGTAAATGATTATAGGGCGTTCGATCGAAATTGCAGTTACGAACCTTCATCAGATTGCGCGTTTATTGACTCTGTCAACTCTACAATTGCCTCTTGTTCGTGCTGTACATCTATGTTTTTAATAGACCAAGATGGAATTCCTGCAAATGGCCCCGCTCTACTTCCATTAAAAGAATACCGTACTACCCTCTCCGGAGGAATACTTAAAATTAAAAACTAAAAAAAGCTCAATTTCTCAAGCTTTTTATCAAGATATCTAAGAAAATATATTAATATCTATAATATTCCGGTTTATAAGGACCCGCCACTTTTACACCAATATATTCCGCTTGGTCTGGACGTAAAGTTTCTAACTCTACCCCAATTTTTTCAAGATGTAGTCTCGCAACTTTTTCATCTAAATGTTTAGGAAGCATATATACTTTATTTTCGTATTTATCAGAATGATTCCAAAGTTCTAATTGAGCTAATACTTGATTTGTAAATGAATTAGACATAACAAATGAAGGATGTCCTGTAGCACAACCTAAATTCACCAATCTGCCTTCCGCTAGTAAAATAATATCGTTTCCATTTATTGTATACATGTCCACTTGAGGTTTAATTTCATTCTTAGTATGCCCCCAATTTTCATTCAACCAAGATACATCAATTTCATTATCAAAATGACCAATATTACATACGATTGTTTTGTCCTTCATACTCTCAAAATGACGAGATTGAATAATATCTTTATTTCCTGTAGTAGTTACCACAATATCCGCTTCTTTTACTACATCATCCATTCTCTTCACAGCAAATCCGTCCATTGCAGCTTGTAAAGCACAAATAGGATCAATTTCAGTAACAATAACTCTAGCACCCGCTCCTCTTAAGGAAGCCGCAGACCCTTTCCCTACATCTCCATAACCAGCAACAACAGCAACTTTTCCTGCCATCATCACATCAGTAGATCTTCTAATAGCGTCTACTAAAGACTCTTTACAACCGTACTTGTTATCAAACTTTGATTTTGTAACTGAATCATTAATGTTGATTGCTGGCAAAGTAAGAGTTCCCTTCTCCATTCTTTCATATAACCTATGAACTCCGGTAGTAGTTTCTTCAGAAAGACCTTTAATGTCTTCTATCATTTCTGGAAATCTATCTAATACCATATTTGTTAAATCTCCACCATCATCTAATATCATATTTAGTGACTTCCCTCCTTCAAAAGCAGTAAGTGTTTGTAAAATACACCAATCAAATTCTTCTTCATTCATTCCTTTCCAAGCGAAAACAGGCACTCCTGTTGCTGCAATAGCAGCTGCTGCCTGATCTTGAGTAGAAAATATATTGCAAGAAGACCAAGTAACCTCAGCTCCTAAATGAACCAATGTTTCAATAAGCACTGCTGTTTGAATTGTCATATGTAAACAACCAGCAATCCTTGCTCCTGCAAGTGGTTTGCTATCTCCATATTCTTCTCTGATAGACATTAATCCCGGCATTTCCGCCTCAGCTAATGTCATTTCTTTTCTTCCCCACGCCGCTAAGGAGATGTCTTTTACTTTATAATTCATAGTTTCTGTTTCCATATTTTGTTTTTTT
>CEVR01043114.1_pt1 | contig 29078 bp, 30 predicted proteins | sample 356541 | NCBI WGS metagenome assembly CEVR01 (sample SAMEA2623734, study PRJEB7988) | marine metagenome | isolation source: saline water (ENVO:00002010), including
TTGTCAGAAACTTCAATTAAATATTGTTTATCCATATCAAAAATTTTTACCTTAGTTTCTCCTCCATCTTTTCCATAAATAATAGAGTTGTGAATCAAATTCATTAGCACTTGAGAGATTTTATTTTCATTACCAACTACAAATGTTGGAGCATAAATCTTGTCAAAAGATAAAGAAATACTACTTTTTTCTGCTTTTTTCTCCAAAGATTCCATGACACTTAAACATGAAGAAATAATATCAAACTTGTTGAACTTGAGGGATTCATTATTAGATTCCATATTAGAAATATTGGACAGGTCCTCTACAATAGAAATCATCCTCTCTACACTTTTCTGTGTTCTTTCCAAGTATTTTCTATTTATCATCTCATCTTCTAATGCTCCTTCTAACAAAGTTAGAATATATCCTTGTATATTAAAAATTGGTGTTTTTAGTTCGTGTGATACATTTCCTAAAAATTCTCTTCTAAACTTTTCTGTATCTTTTAGATGTTCAATTTCTGCTTGACGTTCTAAGATCCATTCTGACACTTCCTTTTCTGCTTTTTCAATATCTAATGTTGACTCATTTAGAGTCTTTTGTTTTTGTATGCTTCTATAGAGAACATTTATTTTTCTTTGAATATAATTTCTAATAATAAAATAGGAAAAGACTCCAACTACTAAAAAAATGATAGATAATAAATAAAACGGAATTAAAACATCAGCAAAATAAGAGAGTATCAACAATAAAATTGTACTTAATGATGAAATGTAAAATGATATTGTTAGTGGAGTATTAAATTTCATTGTTCCTTTGACTGATATCCAATTCCTTTTATTGTATTGATTAAGTTCTCTCCAAACTTTTGACGTAATTTTCTTATATGAACATCAATAGTCCTATCACCAACAAAAGAATCATCTTTCCAAACCCTATTCATTATTTCTTCCCTCGTAAAAAGTTTTCCAGGATCTGATAACAAAAGGACTAGTAAATCAAATTCTTTTCTAGCGAGCTTAACTTCTTTTTCTTGAAATTTAACCTTAAATTTAGATTTTTCAATTGTAATGTCATTGAAGGTAATAATATCATTTTGTTCAGTATTTAATCTTCTTCGCAATAATGATTTAATTTTTGTAACAAATACTTTTGGTTGTATTGGTTTGTCAATATAATCATCTGCTCCAGCTTCAAGTCCAGCTATTTGTGAGTAGTCTTCATTTCTTGCAGTTAAAAAAGTTATAATAACGTTTTCTAATTCAGGCAGTTCTCTTATTTTTTCACAAGCTGTAATGCCATCCATTTCTGGCATCATTACATCTAACACAACTAAATCAGGCTTGAATTTTAACGCCTTTTCAATTGCTATAATACCATTTGAAGCAGTTTCCACAATGAAATTTGATTTCTCTAAATTATATCGTAAAATTTCAAGAATATCTACATCATCATCAACTAAAAGGATTTTATTTTTCATTACTGCTAAATTATGATTAAGAATTAATTAATTAGTAGACTCAATTATGTTTTTTTAAAATAATTTTTTCTATCCCTAATTACTTGAATAAGTATAATTGAAATACATATAATACTATAAATTATCTCCATTTGATTTTTTATTTAAAAATATATATTTAATCATAGTAAAATATTGTCTGAATATTAATTAATTGCTAAATTTGGTTATCAAAGAATCTGAATGTCTTAAAAAATTAATCTATAAAACACATTTATTTAACATTAACTTAACATTTAAACGAACTAATTCTAATTAAATTTGTCCGCAAATTAACTTCTAAAATATATAGAAAATGAAAAAATTATTTAGTTTAACATTAGTGTTTGCATTTACACTTTCAATTAATGCACAAGAAGGGAAACCTTTTGGAAAGGTATTTACAAACTTCAATCAGGATAATGATAAAAATGAATTTGAATTAAAAAGAGCTTATTTAGGTTACTCTTACAAGATTGATGACAATTTCTCTACAAAAATCACATTTGATGTAGGTAATAATGAATCTGGATCAGCTTACACAACATTCCTTAAAATTGCGTCTTTGACATGGAAACCAATGTCTAATGCCTCCATAAACATGGGTATGATTGGAGCTAAAAACTTTAAGTTCATGGAAAAATCATGGGGAAGAAGGTACATTGAAAAATCTGCACTAGACAAAGAAAAGTGGGCTAATCCAGCCGATTTGGGTGTTAGTTTAGACTATGAAGTTTTTGAAAATTTCACTATCGACGGTCAAATTTTAAATGGAGAAGGATACAAAAAAACTCAAGATGCTGATGGTTTAATGAGAGTAGGATTTGGAGGAACTTATAAACTATCCAGTTTTTCAATTAGATTATTTAGAGACATAAAGAGCTGTGCTTGTAGTGATATAGATCAAGAAATAACTACAGCATCAATTTCATATTCAAACAACGGATTAAATCTTGGTTTTGAAACTGACATGATGGCGAACTCTAACAATATTGAAAATGATGACAGAGAAATAATGTCAGTATATGGCTCTTACAAATTATCTGAAAGATATACTTTATTTGGAAGATATGATGACTATACATCAGAAGGATCTTGGGATGAAGACGGTACTTACGCTATAGCTGGTGTTGAAGCTCAACTAACTAAAGGTGTCAAAGCAGCTGTAAATATTAGACAAACAACAAATGAAAATGATGTAAAGGACAACGCTTTATATCTAAACTTAGAATATAAATTTTAATTAATAACATTTGGTTAACATTAAATTAATATTCTTCAAATAATGAATGATTACGTTTGTCAAAAAATTATAATAAATTAAAAATGAAAAAAATGAAAAAATTATTATTGTCCCTAACAACTTTATTTTTGATGAGTTGTGGAGGAGGAACAGAAACAGAAACATCTTCAGAGCTATTATCTGGTGACGTAAAAATTGATGGATCTTCAACTGTGTACCCAATCACAGAGGCTATTGCTGAAGAATTCAGAGCAGTTCAACCAAATGTAAAAGTTACTGTAGGAGTATCAGGAACAGGCGGTGGATTTAAGAAATTTAGTAGAGGTGAAACATCAATTTCTAACGCTTCTAGACCAATTAAAGACTCAGAAGCTACCGCTTGTAATGAAAACAATATATCCTATGTTGGATTATCTGTTGCTTATGATGGACTAGCTGTCCTTGTAAATCCAGAAAATACCTGGGTTGATTATTTTACAGTAGAGGAATTGGAAAAAATTTGGAACCCTGAAGCTCAAGGAAAAATAATGTACTGGAATCAAATAAGAGAGGAATGGCCTAATGAAGAACTTAGACTTTTTGGTCCTGGGACAGCTTCTGGTACATATGACTATTTCGCAGAAGCAATCTGTGGAAAGAAAGTTGGAACAAGAGGAGACTATACAGCATCAGAAGATGATCATGTATTGGTTCAAGGAATAGCTGGAGATAAATATGGACTAGGTTTCTTTGGATTAGCTTATTACGAAGAAAACAAAGATAAATTAAAACTAGTTGGAGTAGATAATGGGAATGGTTCAGTTTCTCCTTCAATGGAAACAGTCTCTAATGGAACATACGCTCCTCTTTCTAGACCTATATTTATCTACGCAAATAACACTGCGAAAGACAGAAAAGAGGTTAAGGAATTTGTGGAATTTTATTTAAATAATGCTGGAGCACTTGTAGAAGATGTAGGATATATCCCTCTTCAACCAAAAGAATACGAGATTGAAAAAGCAAAATTCAAAAGTTTTATAACCAAATAAATATTCTTCATAATAATTAAATATTATTTCATAATATTTGTATGTTTGTATGTTTGTTAAAACCACACTTTAAGTGTGGTTTTAGCTTTTAGAAAATAAGAGTGACGCAAGAAAAATTTATAGAATTTATTTTAAAACTGTCAGCAATTGTTACTATTTTAACAACTATTGGCATTTTATATGTTTTGCTATCTGAAAGCATCTCATTTTTCAAAGAAGTTTCAATAATTGAATTCTTAACAAATAAAGAATGGACACCATTGTTTGTGAAGAAAAACTTCGGAATACTACCGCTTGTTACTGGGACTTTATTAACTACTTTCATTGCTGTATCCGTCGCTCTTCCTGTAGGAATTACAATTGCAATATATTTAAGCGAGTATGCAAACAAAAAATTCAAAAAAATAACAAAACCACTCTTAGAAATACTAGCTGCTGTACCAACCGTAGTATATGGTTTTTTTGCTTTAGCGGTTGTTACTCCATTTTTACAATCTTTTATTCCAAATCTTTCAGGTTTTAATTCTTTGTCTGCTGGTATTGTAATGGGGATTATGATTATTCCTTATGTTAGTTCTCTAAGTGAAGATGCGTTAAGTGCGGTTCCAAAATCATTAAGAAATGCTTCCTATGGGATGGGAGCAACAAGATTACAAACATCATTTCGTGTTATGGTGCCAGCAGCTTCTTCTGGGATTATCGTTTCTGTAATATTAGCATTTTCCAGAGCAATTGGTGAAACAATGATCGTAGCAATTGCAGCTGGTCAACAACCAAGATTAACAGTTGACCCTACTGTTCCTATTTCGACAATTACAGCCTATATTGTTCAAGTAGCTAAAGGAGATGTGCCACACAATTCACTAGAATATAAAACTATCTTTGCGGCCGGGATATCCTTGTTTATATTAACATTTTTATTAAACAATATTTCATTTTATATAAGAAAAAAATTCCGAGAACAATATGACTAACAGCACTAAAAATAGAATCAAGGATAGAATTTTTAATTTTATCGGAATATTCGCTACACTAATTGGAATTATAATACTTGGATTCTTTATTGGAAGCATTCTTTATGATGGATTAACAAGAATTGATTGGGATTTTCTAAATTCACTTCCATCTAGAAAAGCTGAGAAAGCAGGGATTCTTACAGCTTGGAGTGGTTCACTTTGGATTGTGATCTTTACATTTCTTGTAGTTGTTCCGTTGGGAATTGCTGCAGGAATTTATTTAGAAGAATATGGGGATAAAAGTAAATTGTCTTCTCTTCTGGAGGTAAATATATCAAATTTAGCCGGTGTTCCCTCAGTAATATATGGTCTGTTAGGTCTTGAGATTTTTGTAAGACTAATGAATCTCGGTAGTAGTATATTAGCGGGTAGTTTTACCTTAGCGTTATTGGTACTTCCAATAATAATTGTAGCTACAAGAGAGGCTCTAAAAGCTGTACCTCCTTCTATTAGAGCGGCCTCTTACGGACTTGGAGCAACTAAATGGCAAACGGTGTGGTATCAGATACTACCCGCTGCAGGTGGAGGTATTCTCACAGGAGTAATCTTAGCCATTTCAAGAGCGGTTGGAGAAACAGCCCCTCTAATTGTAATTGGCGCGTTGGCTTATGTACCTTTCACCCCATCTTCACCAATGGACGAATTCACCGTGTTACCAATTCAAATTTTTAATTGGATCTCTCGTCCACAACACGAATTTACAATAAATGCAGCTGCGGCAATAATCATTCTATTAATTATTACATTCATAATGAATGGTATAGCTGTGTATTTCAGGAACAAATGGCAAAAAAAAATAAACTGGTAGAATGAAAACAAAAATTGAAGCAAAAAATATTGATGTATTTTATGGAGATTTTCAAGCGCTTAGAAATGTTAATATGCAATTTGAAGAGAACGCTGTTACCGCTCTTATTGGGCCATCTGGATGTGGAAAATCAACATATCTACGTCTATTTAATAGAATGAATGACTATATTGATAGTTTCAATATGAATGGCGAAATAGTTATTGACGGTAAAAACATCTACGAAAAAAATGTTTTAGTTGATGAACTAAGAAAAGGTATAGGAATGGTTTTTCAAAAACCTAATCCATTTCCAAAGTCCATATTTGAAAATGTTTCGTATGGATTAAAAATACAAGGAATCAAGGATAAAGATTTTTTAAATAGGAGAGTAAGAAAAGCTTTAGAACAATCCGCATTGTGGGATGAAGTAAAAAATGATCTTGACAAATCGGCCTTGGCTCTAAGTGGTGGTCAGCAACAAAGACTTTGTATAGCAAGAACCTTAGCGGTTGAGCCTAAAATTTTATTAATGGACGAACCTACTTCTGCACTAGATCCAATTGCAACTGCAAAAGTTGAAGAGTTAATTCATCAATTAAAAGAAAAATATACAATTATCATAGTAACTCATAATATGCAACAAGCTAGTAGAATTTCAGACTTCACTGCCTTTTTCTATATGGGTGATCTTATTGAATATGACAAAACTGATACTATTTTTACAAAACCCAAAAATGAACGGACTCAAAATTATATTACTGGAAGATTTGGATAAAATTAACTAAAATGAATAATTTAGAAAAAGAAATAAACTCTTTAAAAAAAGAATTACTAAACATGTTTCTGCTGGTAGAAAGCCAATGGAAAAAAAGTGCAATTGCAATTTTAGAATTTGATCAAGACATAGCTGAAGAAATATCTTCAATAGAAAATAGAGTTAATGCGCTTGAAATAACTATTGACAAAAAATGCGAAAATATATTAGCTCTATTATCTCCAGTAGCTATTGATCTAAGATTCGTTTTGTCAACATATAAAATAAATCATGAATTAGAAAGAGTAGCTGATATTGCAGAAAGTATTGCAAACTATGTAGCAAATAATGAAGAGGCCTATCCGAAAGAAGTTTTAGAAAACCTTCAAGTGAATGATATGCTGAATGAATTTAATTCAATGATTGACGATATCATTGAATCATTTGAAGAAGAAGATACAAAGATTGCTAGAAAAATATTCAAAAAAGATAAAAGACTTAATGAGTATAATAAAAATGCCGGAAAATCTATCATTAAATTTTTTGACAAATATAATCGTGAAAATTTAATGTATTTACTATCATCTATAAGAAAAATAGAGAGAGCTGGTGATTCATTAAAGAATATTGGTGAAGAAATTATTTTCCATCTAGAAGCAAAGGTAATTAAACACAAAGAAAAAAAGACTTAACAACTATCTTTCGATGTTATGATGACGGATTTACCAAAGTCATTTGCAGAAGGATTTGCAAAGTTTTTCGACAAACTAGGTTTCTAGTCTACTGAACTACAAATTATATTAAATTAAACGACACAATAATTGTGTCGTTTTTTTATAATATTTTTGCTAAGTGGATAAAATCATTGATAAAATATTTAACATACAAAATAATGATGAATTTGAAAGGATTTGCTTACAGTTATTTGAGTTTCAGATGGATTACAATCCTATTTATTCTGCTTACTCTGAAATAATATTAAAAGGGAAAAATCCTAATAAATTAACAGACATTCCTTTTTTACCAATCTCTTTTTTCAAAGAAGAACAAATTATATGTCAAGGTCAAAAAATTGAAGAAATCTTTTTAAGTAGTGGGACAACAGGAAATCAAAGCAAACATCTAATATCAGATTTAAATATCTACAAATCTAGTTTTCATAAGGCATTTCAACTATTTTATGGAGATGTACAAGATTATTGCATACTATCTCTTCTGCCAAACTACAGAGAAAGAGATGCATCCTCTTTAATATATATGGTAGATGACCTAATAAAATCAAGTAAACATTCAAAAAGTGGATTCTATCTAAATGACTATAAAAGACTTTCTGAAACAATATCCGAATTAGAAGAAAATGGGCAAAAAACAATCTTATTTGGAGTAAGTTATGCATTATTAGATTTAGCAAATCAGTTTCCTCAACAACTAAAAAACACTGTTATAATGGAAACGGGAGGAACAAAAGGAAAACAAAAAGAATACTTAAAAGAAGAACTCCATAAATTATTAAAATCTGCATTTGAATTAGATAACATACATTCTGAATACGGGATGACCGAATTACTTTCGCAAAGCTATTCGAAAGGAGATGGAATTTTTTATAGTCCACCATGGAAAAAGGTGTTGATTAGAGATGTAAATGATCCATTATCTATAGTTGGGAACAATGCTTCTGGTGGGATGAATATAATAGATTTAGCTAATATTTATTCTTGTCCGTTTATTGCTACACAAGATTTAGGGAAAACTAAAGAAGATGGGTCATTCTCTGTTTTAGGAAGATTTGACAATTCAGATGTAAGAGGATGTAATTTGCTTATTCAATGAAAATAAGAAAAGCTAAAATATCGGACCTAAACGAGATTATGAATATGTACAATTCCTGCGTTGCAGGGATGATGAAAAATGGTATTGATCAATGGGATGAAACATATCCAAATATAGAGGTAATTACTAAAGATATAACAGCACAAACCTATTATATTATAGAAATTGATGGGGAAATAATAGGAGGAATTAATATTGATAAACTTCAGGACAAAACTTATTTGGATATAAATTGGGAAGATAAATCAAATTCTTTTTTGGTAGTGCACCGATTAGCAGTGAAAGAGGAGTTTTGGAATAACAAGATTGGAAAATATTTAATGATATTTACTGAAAAACTGGTAATTGAAAATGGACTTAATTCTATTCGATTAGACACCTATTCAGGAAACCCTAAAGCTATGAATTTTTATCGCAAATTAGGATATGAAGAACTTGGTACAATTGATTTAAAACCTAACAAAGATAAATATCACTGTTTTGAAAAAATTATAAAATAATCATCTATTATTTTTAAATATGATTTTATGAAAAAAGATATTAAAACCACTCCGTACCTAATGGTACTTGGAATCACACAAGATACCGGATATCCTCAAATTAATTGTAGTGAAAGTTGTTGTGAATTAGCATGGGACAAAACAGAACTTAAGAAAATGGTAACCTCTCTAGCGATTGTTGACCCCATAAGTAATCAGCAGTGGATTTTAGATGCAACACCAAATATTACAGAACAACTACATCTCTTGAATAAAACCTCAGGAATGAAAAATCTTGAAGGTATATTTATAACACACGCTCACATTGGTCATTATACTGGGCTAATGTATTTTGGTAAAGAAGGAATGAATACATCAAAAACACCTGTATTTGTTATGCCTAAAATGAAGAAATTCATAGAGGGAAACGCACCATGGTCTCAATTAGTTAACTCAAAAAATATATCATTAAATCTAATGAAAAACGAATCATTTATTCAATTAAATGAGCGGATTCGAATAACTCCTTTTTTAGTGCCTCATAGAGACGATTATTCTGAAACAGTAGGTTTTAAAATACAAACAAAATCAAAGAGCTCTATTTTTATACCAGACATTGATAAATGGGAAATTTGGAACAAAGATATAATATCAATAGTGAAAGAGTCTGATTACGCTTTTTTAGATGCTACTTTTTACAAAAATGGGGAGCTTAACAGAGATATGAGTCAGATTCCACATCCATTGGTCGAAGAAAGCATGGAATTATTTTCTAAACTATCAAATCGTAATAAAAAGAAGATATATTTTATTCATATGAACCATACAAATCCATTATTAATAGATAATAGTAAGGAAAAAAATAAAGTTTATGATAATGGATTTAATATAGCTGTCCAAGGATCTTGTTTATTTCTCTAACAAATAAATTTTATAACTTCATCATAAAAAAGATCTGGTTTCTCAGCATGTAACCAATGGCCTGCTCCTTCAATTGTTGAAATACTAAAATTAGTAAAATGTTTTTTAATTATAATTTCATCTTCTGATGTTACATAATTAGAGTCACCTCCTCTAATAAAAAGTGTAGGCACATTACATTTAGAATTGATAAACTCTGCTTCCTGTATATTACTAACCTTTTCTAATAGAACATCAATATTAAATCTCCAACCAAATTTGTTATGCTCATTTCTAAAAAGATTTTTCATTAAAAATAGTCTCATTCCCCTATTCTCAAATGTCTCTGCAAGTATTTCTTCTATATCTTCCCTTCTTTCAAAATCTTCTAGCGGAAGACGATATAGTATTTTTAATAAGTTTTCATGGAAATTTGTATTATATCTTCTCGGAGAAATATCTACAATTAAAAGTTTTTCTAATATTTCAGCATGCGTAAAAGCAAGTTTCATAGCGACTTTCCCTCCAAGAGAGTGACCAATAACTAAAGGTTTTTTAAGATTATAATCCTCAATGTATTCAATCAAATCTTCACACATTACATCATAATTAAATTCTGTTGAGTGCGGAGATCGTCCATGATTTCTTAGATCAATTAGATGCACCTTGAAGTGCTTGGAAAATTTTCTACCTAATGTACTCCAATTATCACTCATACCAAACAAACCATGAATTACAATTAAATCCTGCCCTTTATCCCCATATTTTTTCGAATGTAATTTCATTTACAATAGTCTTTTATACATTTGTATTGCATTTTCTAATCCCAAATAAAGCGCATCGCTAATAAGTGCATGCCCAATAGAAACCTCATCCAAATTAGGAATTTCTTTAGCAAAATATGCCAGATTCTCTAAACTCAAATCGTGCCCTGCATTTATCCCAAGGCCTAATTCTGTTGCTTTTTTTGCAGATTCAATATAAGGAGCTATTGCCTTTTCTTTGTTTTTGTTATATCCTAAAGCATAATCTTCTGTATAGAGTTCTATCCTATCTGTCCCACAATTTATCGCTCCTTGAATCATATCTAATCTAGGATTTACAAAAATTGAAGTTCTTATTCCAGCCTCTTTAAAAATACTAATAACTTCTCTCAAATAGTCCTGAAATTTGATCGTGTCCCAACCTGCACAAGAAGTCAATACATTTGGCCCATCTGGAACCAATGTTACTTGATCTGGTTCTATTTCCAACACCATTTTTATAAAATCTTCTGAAGGGTATCCCTCTATATTATATTCTGTATTAATGATAGGTTTTATGTCGTATACATCCTTTTTAGTAATGTGTCTTTCATCTGTTCTAGGATGTATAGTTATTCCATCTGCACCGAACTTCTGACAATTGATAGCTGCTTCTAATACATTTGGAGTATTCCCTCCTCTAGCATTTCTTATAGTAGCTATCTTATTTATGTTTACACTTAGTTTTTTCATAATGCAAAAGTATAAAATTGTATGTTTGCCCTATGCAAGCACATAGACTTATTTCTTCTACCATACAAGGTATTCATCCTGATGAAGATGGAAACAGAGCTTTAGAATTAATGGATTTATATAGAGTTAATCATTTAGCGGTGGTAAAAAACAACTTTTATTTGGGTGTAATATCAGATAAAGAAATAATGAATTGGTCCTCTAAAGCAGAATATATTGAAGAGCATTTGCCGAATCTTGCTTCTCCGCATGTACTACATAGTCAGCATTTATTTGATATTATTGAGGTGTTAGAAAAAAACAACTTGTCAGTTGTTCCTGTACTAGATAACGAACAACAATATCAAGGAGTGATAACCAATAGAAAATTATTATATACTATTGCAAATTCAGCGGCCATACAATCTATTGGTGGTGTTATTGTTTTACAAATGAACAATAACGATTACTCCATGACAGAAATTGCAAATATTATAGAAAGTAATGATACTAAAATACTAAGTTCTTATGTTATCTCTAAAAAAGATTCTACAAAAATGGAACTAACAATAAAACTAAATAAAACAGATATTACTGCAATAATAAAAGATTTAGAAAGATACGAATATAATGTAAAAGCCTCGTACAAAGAAGAGGATCCTAATACCGATTTTGTGGAAAGGTACGAGCAATTAATGAGATTTTTGAATCCTTAATCTAATTATAAATATATTTGTAAAATATTTAAGATAATAAATAATGAAAATAGCCCTTTTTGGAAATGAATTTTCGTCAACTTATATTAAGTATATAAAACACTTAATCCAAAAGTTAGAAATCGAAAATATTGAGATCGTTGTTCATCAGCAGTTTTATGATTTCTTACAAGATTCTATCGATTTTTCTGATAATGTTAATACATTTGAAAGAATAACTTCAGAGGATAATATCAATTATCTATTTTCGATTGGAGGGGATGGAACTCTTCTTAGAGCGGTAACTTATGTTAGAGAAAGTAACATTCCAATTATGGGAATCAATACCGGTAGACTAGGTTTTATATCAAGCATATCTACCGAACAAATTGATGTAGCTGTAGATAATGTTCTTAATGGTGAATATAAAATAAGAAACAGAACTGTTTTACAATTAGAAACAGAAAATAATTTATTTGGAACCACTAATTTTGCATTAAATGAGGTAGCAATTGTAAAAAAAGATACGTCTTCCATGATTAGAATTGATGCGTTTATAGATGATGAATTTCTAAATTCTTATTGGGCGGACGGACTACTGATTTCTACTCCAACTGGTTCTACCGGATATTCTTTAAGTTGTGGAGGTCCTATTATTTTACCAGGAACTGAAAATGTAATTATAGCTCCTATTGCTCCACATAATTTGAATGTTCGTCCTATAATAGTTAATGAGAAAAGCACAATTCGGTTAAAGGTGGAAGATAGAGATCAACTTGCTCTTGTTTCATTAGATTCAAGGTCAAGAGCCTTCGATTCGTCATTAGAACTTATTGTCCGAAAAGCAAACTTTAAGATAAACCTTATTGAACCGAAAGATAATTCTTTCATTACCACAATCAGAACAAAATTAATGTGGGGGTCTGATAAAAGAAATTAATAAGTAGTTATAAAAGTTCATTTTCAGTATATTTGCAACTATATTTTTAAAATTATGAAGAATACATCCTTAAAAGACATTATAACTAGGTGGAAAAATATTGTTTTGTCTATTATTTTCTTGATTGTTTCTAATGCTAATGCTAATGCTCAATATGAGCCAAATCAAGAATTTGGTATTTTGGGAGGAACAGGGTATTATATTGGAGATTTAAATAATACGCACTTTAACAACATAAGAGCAGCTGGTGGTATTACATTTCGTAAAAACTTTGACAGAAGATTTTCCTTTAAATCCTGTATATTATACACAAATGTATACGCGGATGATGCAAAAAGTTCTGATAATATAAATAAAAATCGAAATTTACATTTCAAATCAGATGTTATAGAACTTTCTGGTCAGGTTGAATTTAACTTTCTTCCATACGAAACAGGAAACTCACTTTATCCATTTACTCCTTTTGTCTTTACAGGAGTTTCTTTATTTAATTTTAATCCGAGAGCAGAAGCTTCGGACGGACAATGGTACGCGCTACAAGAATTAGGAACTGAAGGACAAGGGACTACTGCATTTCCAAATAGAAAAAAATATGCATTAACTCAAATGTCTATTCCTTTTGGAGGAGGTGTCAAAATTGGAGTTTCAGATGATGTTAATATTATTCTTGAGTACGGCTTAAGAAAAACATTTACAGACTACATTGATGATGTAAGTACTACTTATGCTGGTTTGCCTTCTGAATTTGACAATATCACAATAGAACTGTCAGATAGAAGTTTAGACGGTCCTCAACAAGCTGGTATCGCAAGAGGAGACGAAACTAATAAAGATTGGTATTCTTTTGCTGGAGTTACACTTTCTTTCCGATTAAAAGGAAATACTAAAGGTTGCGATTACTAAGCAAAATAGATGTTCCTAAATAAAATAAACAAAGAAAATCTTCCAAAGCATATTGCTATTACTATGGATGGTAATGGCAGATGGGCAAAAACAAAAGGGCAATTTCGTGTTTTCGGGCACCAAAATGGAGTAAAAGCAGTAAGAAATACAGTAGAAGCTGCAGCTGAAATAGGCCTAAAACATCTAACATTATATGCATTCTCCACTGAAAACTGGAACAGGCCAAAAATAGAAGTAGACGCCTTAATGACTCTATTGATTTCTACTATAAATAAAGAAAGAAAAACTTTAATGGATAATAATATCCGTTTATCTGCTATTGGGAACCTTAAGGATCTTCCAAATAAGTGTCAGAAAGAGTTACAAGAAGCAATTAAGAGTACAAAAGAAAATAATGGAACTAATCTTATTTTAGCATTAAGTTATAGTGGTCATTGGGAAATTATAAACGCAATTAAACAAATTATAAAAGAAGGACTCTCAGAAGAAGAAATAAATGAAGAGGTGTTTTCACAATATCTAAATACAAAAGGCGTTCCTAATCCTGAGTTATTAATCCGAACTAGTGGAGAACATAGAATTAGCAACTTTTTACTTTGGCAAATAGCCTATTCTGAGTTATATTTTACAGAAAAACTATGGCCAGAATTTACAAAAGAAGATTTATTTGAAGCAATTTTTGAGTTTCAGAACCGAGAAAGAAGATTTGGCAAAACATCAGAACAATTAAAAGAGGAAAATTGAAGAAATTAGTTTTAATACTTGGAGTCCTATTTTTAGCAACAAAAATATCTTTTGCTCAATCTAATATTGTAGATTATTCTAGTCCTAAAAAATATTTTATTTCAGGCATAACTGTTAGCGGGACAAAATATCTTGATAAGAATACATTAATCAGCATTAGTGGGTTAAGTTTAGGAGAGAAAATTACAATTCCAGGAGAAGACGTCTCTTTAGCTATCAAAAAGCTTTGGAAACAAGGTTTGTTTGCAGACGTCTCAATTGAAATAGAAAAAATAGAGGAAGAGAAAATCTTTCTGAATATTTTGCTAAAAGAACATCCAAAACTTTCAAAGTTTAATTTTAAGGGAGAAATTAAAAAACATGACATAACAGAATTAAAAGATCAGTTAAAATTAATGAGAGGAAAAGTCCTAACCGATAACCTGATTAATAACTCTATTTACAAAATCGAGATTTATTTTCAAGATAAAGGATTTAATAATATTATTGTATCTCATGAAGTAACTGAAGATAAAGAAACATTAAATGCTTCCTCTCTTACTTTTACGATAGATAAAGGGGAGAGAGTCAAAATCAAAGAGATAATTATTCATGGCAGAGAATTAAGAAATAATACCAAGAAAACATTCTTTAACAAAGCAGATAAAACCTACGCACTTTCAGATTTTTCTATTAGTAGAAAAATGAAAGAAACAAAAACTAAAAAATGGTGGAGAATTTTTAAAGTTTCTAAATTTAATGAAGTTAACTTAGAGACCGATTTACAATCAATAATTACAAAATATAACGAAAAAGGATTTAGAGATGCCCGAATTCTAAGAGATACAAACTATTTAAACCCAGATAATACACTTACAATTGAGGTGTGGATTTACGAAGGGAATCCTTATAGCTTCCGAAATATAACTTTTGTAGGAAACACAAAATACACTAATGAAGAATTAAGTAAAATATTATCTATTGAAAGTGGTGATGTTTTTGATAAATCTGTATTAGATAGTAGAATATATGGAAGTCCAAATGGAGGGGATATAAGTTCGTTATACCTAGATGATGGATATCTTTTCTTTAATGCAAACCCAATTGAAACTGCTACAGAAAACAATGAAATTGATTTAGAAATAAGAATTCATGAAGGACAGCAGGCTAGAGTTAATAAAGTTACTGTTAATGGAAACACGAAAACAAATGACCATGTTGTAATGAGAGAAATAAGAACTAAGCCAGGAGATTTGTTTAAGCGTTCGGATATTATAAGAACTCAACGAGAACTTGCCGCATTAGATTACTTTAATCCCGAAACATTAGGTAATATAGATATACAACCCGACCCTATTAGGAATACTGTTGACATTACCTACAATGTAGAAGAAAAATCATCTGACAAAATACAACTTCAAGGAGGATGGGGAGCAGGAAGAGTACTTGGTACTCTAATGTTAGAGTTTAAGAACTTTTCTAGCAGAAACATCTTTAAACCTAGATACTGGGACCCTTTACCTTCAGGAGATGGACAAAGATTTATGATTTCCGCCTCATCTAACGGAATATACTATCAAAATTATAGAATGTCTTTTATAGAACCTTGGTTAGGAGGTAAAAAACCCACTTCATTAAGTGTTTCCTTATATAAAAATGTATTTTCAAACGGTCAAGAAGGTGACGATAGAGAGTCTACTCAAATTACAGGACTTAGTATTGGACTCGGCAAAAGACTACAAGTTCCTGATGATTTTTTCGTTTTCAGAAACTCTTTAAATTTTCAGCAATATAAATTAGAAAATTCTCAATCTTTCTTTAGTTTTAAAGATGGAACATCAAATGATTTTAGTTATAGTGTAACTTTAGAAAGAGAATCTGTTGATCAGATAACTTATCCAAGGAGAGGTTCTTTCTTTAGTTTAAATGTTAAAGCAACACCTCCATACTCCTTGTTTGATGATATAGATGATTACTCCGATATGACAGATCAGGAAAAGTATAAATTTATGGAATACTATAAGTGGACTTTTAAGTCTAAATGGTATTCTGCTATTACAGATAAATTAGTTTTAGCTACAAGAGCAGAAATGGGATTCCTTAATATGTACAATAAAAGTATTGGAGCAGCTCCATTCGGTAGATTCTATTTAGGTGGTGATGGAATGAGTGGAATGGGATATCAATTTGATGGAAGAGAATTAATATCTTTAAGAGGATATTCTAATAATTCTGTTTCTCCACAAACTGGTGGTACAATTTTTAATAGATATACTGCCGAACTTAGGTACGCTATTAGTCTAAACCCTTCCTCTACTGTTTATGCACTTGGGTTTCTAGAAGCAGGAAATGCTTGGGATAATTTCGATTATTTTAATCCTTTCTCAGTAAAAAGATCGGTTGGAATTGGTGTAAGAATAACAATCCCTATGATGGGGTTAATGGGACTAGATTATGGTTGGGGAATGGATGAAATTCCAGGAAACCCTGATGCTAATATCGGACAATTTCATTTTTCTATAGGACAAAACTTTTAAAATATAATATTATGAAAACTACAAAAAAAATCATCCTATTTACTTTACTTCTTTTTTCTTCTTTAGGTATGTATGCTCAAAAATTTGCATATGTAGATACAGATTATATTCTGAAAAAGGTTCCTGATTTTGTTCAGGCGGAAGAAAAAATAAATGACTACTCAGAAGCATGGCAGTCTGAAATAGAAGCCGCTTATGCCGAAGTAGAGCAGATGTATAGGGACTATCAATCTGAACAAGTATTATTAACTTCTGAGATGAAGATCAAAAGAGAAGATGCAATAATTGCGAAAGAAAAGTCTGTTCAAACATTACAACAAAAGTATTTTGGGACTAATGGATCTCTATACAAAAAGAGACAAGAACTCATAAAGCCAATCCAAGATAGAATTTTTGATGCGGTTCAACAATTAGCGGCCAATAACAAATATTCTGTTATTTTTGACGCCTCAAGTGATTTAATCATGTTATACTCAAACCCGGACCTGGACAAGAGTGACAAGGTTTTAGAATTGATGGGATACTAAATATTAAACTAAATAAAATAATAAATGAAAAAATTAGCATTATTAACATTACTAGGATTACTAACTTTTAGCACTTATGCTCAAAAATTTGGGCACCTAAACGCTCAGGAATTAATTTCTATAATGCCAGAAAGAGACAAAGCTGTTGCCGAATTACAAGACTATGCGAAAGGATTAGAAAGTCAGTTAATGTCTATGCAATCAGAGTACCAATCTATGATTGAAGACTATCAAAACAATGAAGCAAGTTATGATGAGCTTACAAAACAAGATAAAATTGCGGAAATACAAGGGTTAGAACAAAGAATAACTACGTTTCAACAATCTGCTCAAACATCTTTACAAAATAAAGAGATTGAATTACTACAGCCAATTGAGGAAAAAGCCACAAACGCTATTAATGCTGTTGCTGAAAAGGGAAAATATACTTATATTTTAGATTCTAGCTCAGGAATTCTTTTATACTCAAAAGATAGTGAAAACATCTTAGATAAAGTAAAAAAGGAATTAGGATTATAATTCAATATTAAAAAAATTATAAAAAAGCATCTTACAATAAGATGCTTTTTTTATACCTTTAAATCATGAAAAACAATCCTATAGGTATTTTTGATTCTGGAATTGGCGGACTTACTGTAGCAAATGCTATAAAAGAAGTATTACCATATGAGAACATTATATATTTTGGGGACACCAAACATCTTCCGTATGGAGAAAAATCTAAAGATTCGATACAGAACTTTAGTAGAAAAATAATTCAATTTCTGATTAAAAAGAATTGTAAAGTTATTGTAATTGCATGTAACTCTGCATCTTCTGTTTCAGACAATAGTGTCTTAAATTATTCTGAAAATAAGAAAGTGTTTAATGTAATTGACCCTGTTATAGAAGAGGTCGTAAGAGTATGTTCTAATTATAATATAGGTGTTATTGGAACAAAAGCAACTATAGGTTCTGGCATCTATACAAGTAAAATACAAGAATTGTGTAATAGTGCGAATGTAAGTTCTTTATCTACTCCTTTACTAGCTCCTATGATAGAAGAAGGGTTTGTGAATGAAGAAATAAGTAAAAAAGTAATTTCAAACTATCTCTCAGCACCTATATTAAGGAATATCGACCATCTAATCTTAGCGTGTACACATTACCCATTAATTCAGAATGAAATAAATGAATATTATAAGGGGAAGGTAAATGTTATTGACTCAGCCAAGATTGTTGCTCATCATATTGCAGAATCCTTAGAATCAGAAAATTTATTAAAGGAAACCAAAGAAACTGAACATCATTTTTATGTTTCTGATTATACTGAATCTTTTGAAAAAAGTGCAAGATTCTTTTTTAAAGAAGAAGTAAAATTAGAGGAAGTTAATCTTCATCTATAAACCAAGAAGAATACAATACATAATTATCTGAAACCCCAGAAGTCAATCTATTTATCTTTTCCTTATCTAAATCTTTTACTTTTTTTGCAGGTATACCAGCATAAATAGTACCAGACTCTATAATAGTACCTTCTAAGACCACTGATCCTGCCGCTACAATGGAATTACTTTCTACAACTGCTCCATCCATAACAACAGAACCCATTCCAATTAATACATTATCTTTAATAGTACAACCATGGACTATTGCGTTATGTCCAATAGAAACATTGTGTCCAATTTTAGTTGAAGCCTTCCTATAGGTACAATGTACTACTGCACCATCCTGAATATTTACCTTATTGCCTATTATAATAGAATTTACATCTCCTCTAATAACCGCATGGAACCATACACTGCAGTTATCTCCCATTTTAACATCTCCAACCACTGTAGCGTTTTCTGCTAAATAAATATTTTCCCCAAAAACAGGGGAAATTCCTTTTACATTCTTTATTAGTGCCATAATAATATTGTTCGTATTTTTGCAAATGTAAAAAATAAGATTTATGAACTACAGTATATATGCAGAAAGCACTCCAAATCCGGAAGTGATGAAATTTGTTAGTAACCGAATGCTTGCAGATAAAAGTTTAGAAATATTAAACGCTTCTGAAGCGAAAGAAATTCCTATTGCAAATGAATTATTTAAACTTCCTTTTGTAAAGAGTGTTTTTATTAGTTCAAACTTTGTTTCTGTTACAAAAACCGCAACTATAGAATGGCAAGATATTGCCCTTCAATTAAGGATGTATATTACGGATTTCCTAAATTCTATAGAGATTATTAACCACACAGAATATATATCTACAGACATTAAAGAAAAATCTGAATCTGTAAAAGAAGTAATAATTGAAGAAAAAAGAGAATTTGAGGGATCAGAAAAAGAAATCGCCGAATTGTTAGATGAATACATAAGACCTGCAGTAGAGGGAGATGGTGGTGCTATAACATTGCATTCTTTTGTAGATGGAATAGTTAGCGTTACCTTAAGTGGAGCATGTAACGGATGTCCTTCTTCTACTGTAACATTAAAACAAGGTATTGAAAGTTTACTGAAGCAAAAAATGGGAGAAAAAATTAAAGAAGTTGTAGCAAAATAAAAAAATATAATTAATTTATCTACAAATGAAGTTTGTCTTTTTTAGCTAAAAGTTCAGCTTCATTTTCTACATTATCTTCATCAGGAACACAACAGTCAACAGGACATACAGAAGCACAAGCAGGCTCATCGTTAAAACCTTTACATTCTGTACATTTATCTGTAACAATATAAAAAAACTCATCTGATAAATGTTGATTTTCAGTATTATCTTTCATATTTGTTCCATCTGAAAACCTCCAATTTTCCTCAGGTGCATAAATGGCATTATTAGGGCATTCAGGCTCACATGCTTCACAATTTATACAATCTTCAGTAATTTTAATTGCCATTGTTTTATAATTTTGTACAAAAATAAGACTTTTTTAACAAATAATGTCATTTAATATTTAATGTGTCTATTTTTAGTTTGTACTTTTGCGTACCATTAAAATAAAATTAAAATGATTAATAGTGATATAATTATTATTGGAGCTGGACCTACAGGACTATTTACAGTATTTGAGGCAGGTCTTCTAAAATTAAAATGTCATTTAATTGACGCTCTTCCACAACCAGGAGGACAGTGCTCCGAGATTTATCCAAAAAAACCAATATATGACATCCCAGGTTTTCCGGAAATTTTAGCTGGAGATTTAACCAAAAATCTAATGGAACAATGTAAGCAATTTGAACCAGGATTTACTCTTGGTGAGAGAGCTGAAACAATAGATAAAGATGAAAATAATATTTTTACAGTAACAACTAATAAAGGAACAAAACATCAAGCTCCTGTAATTGCAATAGCGGGTGGATTAGGGTCGTTTGAACCAAGAAAGCCAGCTTTAGAAAATCTATCATTTTATGAAGAAAAAGGAGTTGAATATATTATTAGAAACCCTGAAATTTATAGAGATAAAAAAGTTGTAATAGCAGGAGGAGGGGACTCAGCTTTAGACTGGAGCATTTTTCTAGCTAACATAAATGCTGATGTGACTTTAGTTCATAGAAGAAATGAATTCCGTGGAGCCTTAGACTCAGTTGAAAAAGTTATTGAGTTAAAAAATCAAAATAAAATTAATGTAATAACTCCCGCGCAGATAACTCAAATCAAAGGAAAAGAAAGATTAGAAAGTGTGGTCATTTCCAAAGAAAATAAAGAAGTTGAAGAAGTTTTTGTTGATCACTTTATTCCTTTATTTGGTCTTTCCCCAAGATTAGGCCCCATAGCAGACTGGGGATTAGAAATTGAAAAAAATGCGATAAAAGTCAATACATTTGATTACCAAACTAATATTGATGGAATATTCGCAATTGGAGACATTAATACATACCCTGGAAAACTAAAATTAATTTTATGCGGATTTCATGAAGCAACATTAATGTGTCAATCTGCTTTTAAAATTATTCACCCAAACAAAAAAAATATTTTTAGATATACAACTGTTTCAGGAATTGATGGATTTGATGGAACAAGAAAAGAAGCTAAAAAACCTGTGGTAAAAGCATTGAATGATTAATAATGTCCGATATAAATATTTCAGTTACTGATAGAGACAAAAAAATTCATAAAATAGTTGCTCCTACTGATATGGCAATGAATTTAATGGAGTTGATTAAAGCTTATGAGTTAGCCCCAGAGGGAACTATTGGAGTCTGTGGTGGTATGGCAATGTGCGCCTCATGTCAGTGCTACATCACATCAGATCATATGTTACCAGAAATCGGGGAGGAAGAAGAAGCTATGCTTTCTGAAGCATTTAATGTTAAAGAGAATAGTAGACTTGGATGTCAAATTTTTATTAGTGAAGATCTTAAAGATTTAGCGTTTGAAATAGCCCCAGAATAAATATTTAATATTATAATTTTCTATTATTAATAGGTGTTTAGAGAGAAGACATATGAAAAAAAAAGATTGGTTTATTAAGTATTCATTAGAGTTTATTGTAATTGTACTAGGTATATCGGTATCTTTTTGGATTAATCAAGTTTCAATAAACAAACAAAATAATAATGAAAGAATCAAAGTTCTAACTAGTCTTCAAAAAGAAGTAAAAGAAATTAAAGATTACTGCACGGAAAGAAAGACAACTTGGCAAGGTGATATTGCACTAATAAATGCTTTTATAACACCAATAAACCAACAATTTAATTTTGAAACTGTAACAGATCTTACAAAAAGTAAAAGTAGAATTCAATTTAATCTAATTTATTATAGAGTGTTTGAACCTCCAACAGAAAGGTATCATTCAATTGTAAACTCAGGAGCTCTTAAATATATTAACTCTGAAAAAATAACAGAAATGTTAAGTAGGATTCATAGCACCTATTCTTCTTACGTTCAAACAACCATAGAGTACGAAAAGAAATTAAAAGAAGATATTATTATTCCTATAATCAGTAAAAAACATCCAGATATTATTATTAAAAAAACTGATAATACAATATCAATGAAAAAATATTGCGATATAGTTTATAATTCTATCCAAAATGATAAAGAATTAATCTCTACATTAATCTTACTAGAAGAATATCAAAAACACAAGATCGATTGGTTATCAATGTATATAGTTCTTATTGAAGATTTAGAAAATGAAATAAATGAAATTTTATCTAAATGATAGATCTTAAATGCCGGTATAATCATCAACAACCACTTCTCCTTTTGTTGGTTTCTCTAATTGCAAGATAAGGGATTGCATATCAAAGAAATCTTGTTCTTTTGCGATTTTACCATCCTCCATAGTTACAAGTGTGGTCCCTGATAAATCTAATTTATTTCCAGTGGCAGGAATACCAAAGAATTCACCTGTATGAGTTCCTTTGAAATTCCAATGCTTTACTATACGCTCTCCCTGTCCAAAGGCATCAAGAATTGTAAACTCAATATCCGAAAAACCATTTAAATAATTCATATAAAAATCTTTTACAGCTTTTATCCCAACCAGATCTCCTTGTGCTGTAACAACTACTACATCTTTCTGGAAATTATTTTCGTTAGCTACAGATGTATCACCTGCCAAAAACCTATTCCAAATACTCTCATATTTGGCTAAATCTGTTTCTAATGTGTTTTGAGCAATGTCAACGCTATTGTCTTGATTGTTAGTGCCACATGCGAAGAGTACAAGTAGTAAAATATATTTTATATTATTCATAAGTTAAATTTAATGCTACAAATGTAAATAAATTTATGATAGGTGAATAGAAAAAAGTCGAGATAACAGGATTACAATCCTAAGTATCCTTTAACATCTCCACACATTAAATGTTCTTTGGGGTTTTCTAAACATTCTTTAACCCTTACTAGGAATCCAACCGACTCTCTACCATCAATTATTCTATGATCGTAAGAAAGAGCCACATACATAATTGGCCTAACTTCTACTTTCCCGTCAATTGCCATTGGACGTTCTACAATATTATGCATTCCTAAAATTGCCGATTGGGGAGGGTTAATAATTGGAGTAGAAAGCATAGATCCAAATACACCGCCATTAGTAATAGTAAAGGTACCACCTAACATTTCATTAATCGTAATCTTGCCATCTCTGGCTTTTACCGCTAATCTCTTTATCTCAGATTCTACCTCTAGGAAATTCATCAGTTCTGCATTTCTGACAACAGGTACCATCAATCCTTTTGGAGCACTTACCGCAATTCCTATATCAGCATAATTATGATGAATCACTTCATTACCATCAATCATTCCGTTAACATCCTTAAACTCTTGCAAAGCAGTAGTAACCGCTTTTGTAAAGAAAGACATAAATCCTAATCCAACACCATATTTCTCTTTAAACTGATCTTTGTACTGCTTTCTGATTTCAAAAATAGAAGTCATATCTACTTCATTAAAAGTAGTAAGCATTGCCGTTTCATTTTTAACAGTAACTAATCTACTGGCAATTTTTCTTCTTAAAGATGACATCTTCTTTCTGGAGGTTCCTCTTGGTCCCTCTGTTGAAAATCCATTTATTGCTCCCAAAACATCACTCTTGGTAATTTTTCCTGCCTCACCAGTTCCTTTCAATTCCTTTGCAGAAATATCATGCTCACTTATCATAGCGGATGCCAGTGGAGTTACTTTTGCATCTCCGATGTCTACAGTAGATTTTACAACTGATTTTGGAGTTTCAACAACTTCTTCATTAGTTGATTTCACTTTAGACTCCCCTATTGCAGAAGTATCAATAATACATACCACATCACCAACAGCAACAGTTTCCCCATCTCCTACAACAATTTTAATAGTTCCGCTTTCTTCAGCAGGTAACTCTAAAGTTGCTTTATCAGAATCTATTTCTGCAATCGATTGATCTTTTTCTACATACTCTCCATCTTCCACCAACCATTCTGCAATCTCAACTTCTGATATTGATTCTCCTGGACTCGGGACTTTCATTTCTAATAACATGTCTTACTTTTTAAAAACTTTATCAATTAATTCTTTGTGTTCCACAGCTGATGTCTTACTAGAACCAGTAGCAGTTGCTGCTGAAGATTCTCTAGCAATCACATCAATTTCTAAGGATCTTAACTCAGATAAAATGAAAGTCCAAGCTCCCATGTTTTCTGGTTCTTCTTGTACCCAAAATACCTCTTCAGCATTATACTGTTCTACGAGTTCTTTTATGTATACTTTTTCTAGTGGGAATAATTGTTCTATCCTTACTATAGCAACATTATGAGCCGTATCTTGCTTTCTCCTTTCCAATAAATCATAATAGATTTTTCCACTACAAAGCACTAATCTATCAACTAATGTTGGATCAATTGTATCATCAATAATTCCTTCAAACTTACCATCGGCTAAATCAGCAATAGTTGAAACACATTTAGGATGCCTTAATAAACTCTTGGGAGTAAATACTACTAATGGCTTTCTATAATCTCTTTTTAACTGTCTTCTTAAAACATGATAGAAATTGGCAGGAGTAGTACAATTTACAATCTGCATATTATTTTTAGCACATAACTGCAAATATCTCTCTAATCTGGCAGAAGAGTGTTCTGCCCCCTGGCCTTCATATCCATGTGGCAACAACATAACCAATCCACTCATCACTTTCCATTTATCCTCTGCACAAGAAATAAACTGATCTAACATAATCTGAGCTCCATTAGAAAAATCGCCAAATTGAGCCTCCCAAATGGTCAAATCATTTGGTCTAGCCATGGAAAAACCATAATCAAATCCAAGCACTCCATATTCTGAAAGTAAAGAGTTATAGGCTTCGAAACTTGAACTGTCACTAATATTATTTAGAGGACAAACCTCTTCCTCAGAATGTTCAACTTTCAAGATAGCATGTCTATGAGAAAAGGTTCCTCTTTCTACATCCTGACCACTTAACCGAACATTATGACCCTCATCTAATAAGGATGCGTATGCTAGAAGTTCCCCCATTGCCCAGTCTAAATTTTCAGTTTCTTCTACCATCTTTTTTCTGTCAGACAACAACTTTCTTGTTTTCTTAAACAGTTTATCCGCCTGTGGAACATCATATAAGTATTTTGCTAAATCTTTTAGTTTTTTCTTACTAATATTCGTTGTTGTTCGTTCAAAACATGCTTCAAAATTTCTTTTTATATCTTTCCATTCTTCTTTTAGGAAAGGAGTAATTTTTGCTTTTTCTATTTCCTTTGCTTCATCAAATCTAGCTTGTAATAAATTCTGAAAATCTTGCTCTAACTCTTGAACAATACTTGCCTCAACAACTCCATCATTCATCAATTTCTGCTTATATATCTCTCTTGGATTTTTATGTTTTGAAATTGCTTCATACAATAGCGGTTGAGTAAACCTTGGCTCGTCACCTTCATTATGTCCGTATTTTCGGTAACACAATAAATCGATAAATACATCTTTATGGAATTTCTGTCTATATTCTACTGCAAGTTGAAGAGCATGTACAACTGCCTCTACATCATCTCCATTTACATGTAATACAGGTGACAAAGTAACTTTAGCAACATCCGTACAATAAGTACTCGATCTTGCATCATGATAATTTGTTGTAAATCCTACTTGGTTATTTACCGCAATATGTATTGTTCCTCCAGTATTATATCCATCTAACTGAGCCATTTGTATAACTTCATATACCACACCTTGACCAGCAAGTGCCGCATCTCCATGTAAAAGAATAGGTAAAATTTTATCTACATCTCCCTTATACTCTTTATCTATTTTTGCTCTTGTAATACCTTCTACTACTGGGTCTACAGCCTCTAGGTGAGATGGATTAGGTGTTAAGTTTAATTTAATTTCATTTCCATTATTACACTTTTGAATAGAAGTAAATCCTAAATGGTATTTTACATCGCCTGCTATTTCTTCATCTTCATATAACTTACCTTCAAATTCAGAGAATATTTCTTTGTAGGTCTTATTAAAAATATTAGCAAGAACATTTAATCTTCCTCTGTGCGCCATCCCAACAACAAACTCTTCTACACCAAGTTCAGAACTATATTCTACAAGTGCGTCTAATGCGGGAATTAAAGATTCCGCTCCTTCCAATGAAAATCGTTTTTGACCTACAAATTTCTTATGTAAAAAATTTTCAAATGCCACTGCTTGATTTAACTTATGAAGAATATGCTTCTTTTGATTCACGTCAAATTTTGGTGTGTTAGAATTTTGATGCAGTCTATTTTTAATCCATTCTATTTCTTGTGGGTCACGAATATACATATATTCTACACCAATTGATTGGCAATATACTCTCTCTAAATGATTTATAATATCTTGTAAAGTCGAAGGGCCTATCCCCACTTGTTCTCCTGCCTGAAACTCTAAAACTAAGTCTCTTTCTTCGAGTCCGAAATTTTTATAATCTAAAGTAGGGGAATACTTTCTTCTTTCTCTTACTGGGTTTGTCTTTGTAAATAAATGTCCACTCTTTCTATAAGCATCAATAAGATTAATAACCTTAAATTCTTTTTGAAAAACTTGGGGAATGTCCTCCTCAGTATAAACCTCTTTTGCAAAATCGAAGCCTTGAAAAAAGTGTCTCCACTCCTCCTCTATACTTTCAGAGTCATGCAGATATTTATCATACATCTCCTCAATCAATCCTGTGTGTAGGGCTCCTAAAAAGGAAAACTTATCCATTATTTATTACTAAATTTAGTAGGCAAAATTATCTATTTTTTTAACATAAAACGGAAAAAACTACTGATTTTCAGGGTTTGAGTAATAATTCTTTAGAATTACCTTTGATAGTTCCCTTTTTATAATCATTTCTGATTACATTACATAAAGGAAAGTGTAGTATTTTAAATTTCTTTTCTTAACTTTTCTTCAGGTAACTCAGTTCTGTAAACAGGTTGAAGCTCTTTTTTGCCGTTACATTCAAAAATTTATTTAATTTGATAAAGTTATCTAATTCTATTACATCCATTAGGAAATTCTATCAAGTAATAATTCTGAAAATGAATATAAAGGATCTTTATAATTGGAGTTAACCGCATTTAAATGAGATAAAGCTTGCCTGTGATAAGTCTTCATCAATGTAGTTGTATGTGACCGAATATCTAAGTTACTAAAGATCTTTTTCACTGCTTCTACCTTATGTTCTGTTTCTGAATCATTATCAAAATAGTGAATCAAATTTGTTTTTTGTTCTTCATCTGCAAGTTCTAAGGATTTCAAATATAAATAGGTTTTTTTATTTGCAATAATATCTCCTCCTACCTGTTTCCCAAAATTTCCTGGATCTCCAAAAGCATCCAGTAAATCATCTTTTAACTGGAATGCAATTCCCATATTCTTACCAAACTCGTAAATGTGATTAGCTTCTTCAGTTGTCGCACCACCATTTATCGCTCCAATTTTTAGAGAGGCAGCTAGTAAAATAGAGGTTTTATACTCAATCATTCTTAAATATTCTGATATTGAAACATCATCTCTACTTTCAAAATCCATATCCCATTGCTGACCTTCACAGACTTGTTTAGCAGCAGTATTAAATGTGTCTAGTATTTCTCTTAAATAACAATCTTCAACACTCATTAACAAATCGTAAGATTTTACCAACATTATATCACCAGAAAGTATAGCAGTATTCCTATCCCATTTCTCGTGAACAGTTTTCATTCCTCTTCTAAGAGGAGCCTCGTCCATAATATCATCATGCAATAAGGTGAAATTATGAAACATCTCAATTGCGATTGCTGGTTTTACAGATTTATTTATGTCACAATTAAAAAGTTGATGAGCCATTAATGTAAGTATAGGTCTCATTCTTTTCCCCCCAATATTTAAAACATATTTTATAGGACCGTATAAATTCTCAGGGTCACCAGGGAAATTAATTGCCTTCAACTCTTCCTCTACTAATTCATGTAAATCTTTAAGAACTCTCATTACTTCTTTACTAAATTTACTAGATATTCTCCATAACCACTCTTTCGTAAAGGTTCTGAAATTGCTAATAACTGTTTTTCATCAATATATCCCATTCGGTAAGCAGCTTCTTCTATACATCCAATCTTTCTACCTTGTCTTTCTTCAATTACTTGCACATACTGATTAGCTTGCATTAAGGACTGAAAAGTCCCTGTATCTAACCAAGCAGATCCTCTTCCTAAAACTCTGACATCTAATTTCCCTCTTTTTAAATACTCCTTATTCACATCTGTAATCTCGTACTCTCCTCTAGCTGATGGGGTTATATTTTTAGCTATCTTTACTACTGAATTATCGTAGTAGTACAATCCAGGAACCGCATAATTTGATTTTGGATTATCAGGTTTCTCTTCTAGAGAAATAGCTTTAAAATTTTTATCAAACTCTACAACTCCATACCTTTCAGGGTCATTTACATGATAACCAAATACTATTCCTCCTTCCACATTCTTACAATCTGATAATATTTTAATTTTCATTTGAAAAATGTTGTCCCCTAAAATCAAACATACTTTATCGTCTCCAATAAAGTCTTCCCCTAAAACAAAGGCTTGTGCAAGACCGTTTGGAATTTCTTGCACTTTGTATTCAATATTACATCCTATTCTACTTCCATCTCCTAACAATTTTCTAAATAGTGGCAAATCATGAGGAGTAGATATAATTAAAATCTCATTTATTCCTGAATACATCAAGGTGGTTAAGGGATAATAAATCATGGGCTTATCATAGATAGGCATCATCTGTTTACTCACGGATAATGTAAGAGGGTGTAATCTTGTTCCAGACCCTCCTGCTAATATAATTCCTTTCATTTTCGTTTTAGTTTTAGTGTTT
>CEVR01020967.1_pt1 | contig 28947 bp, 25 predicted proteins | sample 356541 | NCBI WGS metagenome assembly CEVR01 (sample SAMEA2623734, study PRJEB7988) | marine metagenome | isolation source: saline water (ENVO:00002010), including
TTTTAGTAACACCTTTTTTTTAGGCCATATTTATCAACATTTTGTTAAAATTTAATAATTTATTCAGAATTCATTTTTTGTACTAGTACGTCAAATCATGTAAATTCGCACTACATTTATATAAAAAACTATGCCAAAAAATAAAGAAATAAAATCGATACTAATTATAGGTAGTGGACCAATTGTAATTGGTCAAGCATGTGAGTTCGATTATTCAGGTTCTCAAGCTGCAAGATCGTTAAGAGAAGAGGGGATTGAGGTATCCTTAATAAACTCTAATCCAGCAACAATTATGACCGATAAAGTTGTTGCTGATAATGTGTATCTAAAACCATTGGAGGTAAATTCACTTATAGAGATTTTAGAGGAAATACAAATAGATGCTGTTTTACCTACTATGGGAGGGCAAACAGCATTGAATCTTTGTATTGAGGCAGATGAAAAGGGAGTTTGGAAAAAATACGGAGTAGAAATTATTGGTGTAGATATTGACGCGATTCATATTACAGAAGATAGAGAGCGGTTCAGAAAATTAATGGGAGAAATTGATATTCCTGTTGCTCCTGCTAGCATTGCTACTTCTTTTTTAGAAGGTAAAGAAATTGCTCAAGAGTTAGGATTTCCTTTAGTGATTCGTCCTTCATTTACTTTAGGAGGTTCGGGAGCTTCTTTTGTACATAACAAAGAAGATTTTGAAGATTTATTATCAAAAGGGTTGCACGCTTCACCAATTCATGAAGTTTTAATTGATAAAGCAGTTTTAGGTTGGAAGGAATATGAATTAGAACTTTTAAGAGATGATAATGATAATGTTATTATTATCTGTTCTATTGAGAATTTTGATCCAATGGGAATCCATACAGGCGATTCTATAACTGTAGCTCCTTCCATGACACTTTCAGATACCTGCTATCAGAGAATGAGGGATATGGCTATTAAGATGATGCGTTCTATAGGAGATTTTGCTGGAGGATGTAATGTTCAGTTTGCTGTAAGTCCGGACGAAAAGGAAGATATTATAGCAATTGAGATTAACCCTAGAGTATCTCGTTCATCCGCTTTAGCATCAAAAGCTACAGGATACCCAATAGCTAAGATTGCAAGTAAATTAGCTATTGGATATACTCTTGATGAGTTAAATAACCAAATCACAAAAACAACTTCTGCTTGTTTTGAGCCTACTTTAGATTATGTTGTTGTTAAATTCCCAAGGTGGAATTTTGATAAATTTAAAGGATCGGATACCACTTTAGGACTTCAAATGAAATCTGTTGGAGAAGTAATGTCTATCGGTAGATCTTTTCAAGAAGCACTACAAAAAGCATGTCAATCTCTCGAAATCAGAAGAAATGGATTAGGCGCAGATGGGAAAGGGGTTACTGATCAGGATGTAATCTTAGAAAAACTTAAAAATGCTAGTAGTGACAGGGTTTTTCGAATTTATGATGCGATGAGGATTGGTATTCCAACCAAAAAGATTCATCAAATAACAAAGATTGATTATTGGTTCTTGCACCAAATGGAAGAAATTGTAGTGTTTGAGAAAGAGATTGAAAAATATACTGTTGATACACTACCAAAAGATTTATTATTAGAGGCAAAAATGAAAGGTTTTGCAGATAGGCAAATTGCTCATCTAGTTAATTGTTTGGAGAGTGAGATATATAATAAGAGAAATGATTTAGGAATAAAAAGAGTATATAAGTTAGTAGATACATGTGCTGCGGAATTTGTGGCTAAAACACCATATTATTATTCAACATTCGAGATGTCTCAAGAGTCTCCTCAAGGAGAGGTGTTTACAGAGAATGAAAGTAGGTCTTCAGACAAAAAGAAGATTATCGTTTTAGGATCTGGCCCTAACAGAATTGGACAAGGTATTGAGTTTGATTATTCGTGTGTTCATGGCGTGTTAGCGTCAAAAGAATGTGGTTATGAAACTATTATGATAAATTGTAACCCAGAGACGGTTTCAACAGATTTTGATACTGCAGACAAGCTGTATTTTGAGCCGGTTTTCTGGGAACATATCTATGACATTATTCAACACGAAAATCCAGAAGGAGTAATTGTTCAGCTTGGAGGTCAGACTGCTCTTAAATTAGCGGAAAAATTAGAAAGATACGGAATTAAAATTATGGGAACTTCTTACAAAGCGTTAGATGTTGCTGAAGATAGAGGTAGTTTCTCTGAGTTATTGAAGAAACATAATATTCCATATCCGAAATTTGCTGTTGCGGAAACTGCTGAAGAAGCAATTGCAATTTCTAAAGATTTAAGTTTCCCAATTTTAGTTCGACCCTCTTATGTTTTAGGTGGACAGGGAATGAAAATTGTTATAAATGAAGAAGAATTAGAACATCATATTGTAAATCTTCTTAAAGATATGCCTGGAAATAAAGTTTTACTAGATCATTATCTAGACAAAGCAATAGAAGCGGAGGCAGATGCAATATGTGATGGAGAAAACGTTTATATTATTGGAATTATGGAACATATTGAGCCTTGTGGTATTCATTCAGGAGACTCTTATGCAGTACTTCCTACCTTTGATTTATCAGATAATATTCGTCAACAAATGATTGATATAACAAATAAAATTGCAGTTGCTCTACATACCGTAGGATTGATTAATATTCAGTTCGCTATTAAAGATGAGGTGGTGTATGTTATTGAAGCGAACCCAAGAGCTTCTAGAACTGTTCCATTTATTGCTAAGGCATATGACGAGCCTTATGTGAATTATGCAGCAAAAGTAATGTTAGGAGATAAAAAAGTTACTGATTTTGACTTTAACCCGAAAAAACAAGGGTATGCAATTAAAGTTCCTGTATTTTCTTTTAACAAATTCCCTAATGTAAATAAAGAGTTAGGTCCTGAAATGAAATCTACTGGAGAATCAATTTATTTTATTGATGACTTAGATGATGATTATTTTACTAAGGTTTATTCTGAAAGAAACTTATATTTAAGTCGATAATATGATAGTAGGATTAATTAGATTTTTATTTTGGTTTTTCCTGATATCCTATATTCTGAAGTTGTTAGGTAGATTTCTTTTTCCCGTTTTGGTAAAGCGATATGTTATGAAAAAACAATCACAATTCAATGAGAGGTTTCATCAACAGCAAAATCCCGCAGAAAAGGAAGGGAATGTTTCTATCAAAACTAAACCAAATAAATCAAAAACCGACACGAGTGACATGGGAGAATATGTTGATTTTGAGGAGGTTGACGAATAATTAAAATAGTTTATTATGAAAAAATTTATCCCACATGGTATTGCAATAGGAATATTTATTGCAATATCTGCTATTTATTTCTCTCCTATTTTTGAAGGAAAAATTTTATCTGCTCATGATGTTGATACCTGGAAAGGGATGAGTAAAGAAGTTAGAGACTATAGGGCTGATACCGGTGAAGAAGCTTTATGGACTAAAAGAATGTTCTCTGGAATGCCTGCGTATCAAATCTCCGCTAGGTCTAATGGAAATCTAATTAAGTATGTAGATAAAATATTGAAGTTAGGTTTGCCACGGCCAATGGATAAGTTGTTTCTGTATTTGATAGGGTTTTACATTTTGTTATGTTCCTTAAAAATTGATTATCGACTAGCTATAGTAGGATCTATTGCTTTTGCTTTTTCTTCGTATTTTATAATTATAATCCAAGCAGGACATATGACCAAAGCACATGCGATTGCATATCTTCCTCTTGTTGTTGCATCAGTATTATATACCTTTAGAGAAAAGAATTGGCTATTAGGAGCGGTTTTTACGTCCTTGTTTGTTGCTCTTCAATTATTTTCTAATCATTATCAGATTACTTATTATACTATAATAATCTTATTTTTTATTGGTATTATTCAGTTTATAAAAGAATTTCAAGATAAAACTCTTCCAAATTTTTTTAAAAAAGTTGGAATCTTATTTGTTGCAGCACTTTTAGGTGGAGCTACCAATTGCACAACTTTAGCAACCACTATGGAGTACGCATCTGAAACTCAAAGAGGAAAATCAGAACTTGTTCAAGAAGATGGAAAAGAAAAAAATGATGGTTTAGGTTTGGAATATGCTACTATGTGGAGTTATGGAAAAGCAGAAACCATGACTTTCTTAATTCCAAATTTTATGGGAGGGTCTACCGGTAAAAGTGTTTTAAATGATTCAGAAGGAAATCTAAATAGAGATTCGGAAACTTATAAATATTTGAGGACTGTAAGAAACCAGAAGAAACAGCAAAAATTACAACAACAAACCATGACTTATTGGGGAGATCAACCAGGAACATCTCCAACTTATGTTGGATCTATTGTGATGTTGTTGTTTGTCTTAGGGGTAGTGTATGTAAATTCTTCTTTCAGAATTTGGATTTTACTTACTACAATTCTTTCTATAATGCTAGGATGGGGTAGTAATTTTATGGGACTCACGGAATTCTTTTTTAATTACGTTCCAGCCTATAATAAATTTAGGGCGGTTACTATGGTTATGATTATTGCAGAATTTGGAATTGCTTTACTTGCAATTTTAGCATTAAATAAATTCCTAAATAAGGATGAAAATAAGGAGAAAGAACAAAAATTAAAATTAGCTTTTTATATTACTGGAGGAATTACTTTGTTGTTTGCTCTTGTTCCATCTATTTTTCTGGATTTTCTTTCTACAAATGATTATTTGAATGATAATATGGATTTTACAAGTAGATTAGCTTCAGATAGAGAGTCTATTTTAAAATCAGATGCTTGGCGATCATTTATCTATATTTTACTTGCGTCATCTATTTTATGGATGTTTATTAAGGGAGCAATCAAAAAACAATATGTAGTAATTATCTTGGGGGTTTTACTTTTATCGGATTTATGGTCGGTAGATAAAAGATATTTAAACGAAACACATTTTGTAAAAGATAATAATGTAACATTCCGACCAACTTCTGCAGATAAGAAAATCTTAAATAAAAATAGAAATCAATCTAGAGTATTTAATTATAATAATCCATTTAACGAGAGCAGAACTTCATATTTTCATAATTCAATAGGAGGGTATCATGCTGCAAAACTCTTAAGATATCAAGAGTTGATAGATAATCATTTAACACAAAATAATACTTCAGTACTTTCAATGCTTAATTGTGGTTGGATTATTACTTCAAAGGGAGAGGCGGTAGAGTCAAAATTAATGGGTATAAATCCTTTAGGACATGCTTGGTTTGTTACAGACGTAAAGATAGTTGACAATGCAAATGAGGAACTAAACGCTTTAAATGCTTTTAATCCATCAACTACTGTAATTGTAGATAAAAGATTTGCTGATACCCTACCTTCTTTTACAAAAGATGAATATTCTACTATAAAACTAGATATGGTATCTTATAAGCCTAATCATCTTACTTATAATCTGACAAATATTAACTCTGACCAATTAGCTGTGTTTTCTGAGATTTATTATGACAAAGGTTGGAATGCGTATATAGATGGAAAAGAAGTTCCTTATTTCCGTTCAAATTATGTTTTAAGGTCTATGATGATCCCTAAGGGTACAAAAAAAGTAGAATTTAAGTTTAATCCATCTTCTTATTCCATAGGAGAGAGTATTGCTTATACAAGTTCTATTTTACTTTTATTGCTTTTAGGATTTGTATCTTATAAAGAGTTAAAATAAATGATGAAAAAAGTTTTAATCATCACTTATTATTGGCCTCCTGCTGGAGGTTCGGGTGTTCAGAGGTGGTTAAAATTTTCGAAATACTTACCAGAAAATGGTTGGAAACCAATTATTTATACTCCTGATTCCCCTTCTTTTGATGTAAAGGATGTGGATTTATTATCTGATATTCATCCTGAAGTTGAGATTTGTAAGTCCTCAATTTGGGAGCCTTATTCTTTAAAAGAAAAGATTTTTGGTAAGTCAGAAAGTTCGAATGCGGGTATTATTCATGACAAATCTTCTGCGAGAAATCAAATTTTGAATTGGATACGAGGAAATATTTTTATTCCTGATCCGAAAGTGTATTGGGTAAAACCATCAATAAAATTTTTAAGTAAAAAAATACAAGAAGATGAGATAACACATATTGTGTCTACAGGTCCACCACATTCCATGCATCTTATTCCTTTAGGGTTAAAAAAGAGGTTGCCAAATCTTAAATGGATTGCAGATTTTAGAGACCCTTGGTCGGAATTAGATTTGTTAGAAGATTTTAAATTATCTCAAAAATCAAGAAATAAATATCAGGAATTAGAGAGACAAGTACTTAAAAGTGCGGATATAACACTAACCGTAAGTGAAACTTGGCTTAAGTCTTTTAAACGACTAGGTTCTAGTAATGTAGAGTTAATTACAAATGGATTTGATGAAGAGGATTTTGAGGTGATAGATAAAAAGAATAATAAGTTTATTATTGGTCATTTTGGACTTTTAAATCATTTAAGAAATCCAAAAAATCTATGGAAAGCTTTAAATGATATTTGTGAAGAGGATTCTGAATTTAAAGATAAATTAGAAATAAGACTTTCAGGGAATATTGATACGGAAGTTCTACAATCAATAACTCAGAATTTTCACCTAAAAAATAAGGTTGTACATCTAGGTTATTTGTCTCATAAGGAAGTTCTTTATCAGTATTATCAGTCATCAGTTTTGCTTCTATTATTGTTTAACTCAAAGAGTGGGCAAGGAAATTACCCAGGTAAAATTTTCGAATATTTTGCTGCAAAACGATCAATATTATCTTTTGGTCCTGATGAAAGTGATATTAAAAATTTGCTAGAAAAAACTAAATCTGGATTATACATTTCTTATAATAAATTAAATATAAAAAACATTGTATATCAGTTATATACAGATAATATAAAAATTATTAATTCAGATGAATTATCTCAATTTAAAAGAAGTGTTTTGACTAAGAAGCTTGCCGATTTGTTAAATAAAATTTAATGGGAATAGTAAAAAAACAGAGTTTAAAAAATTCAATCTATTTTTACGTAGGTTTAATGTTTGGTGCTTTATCTACTGTTATCTTGTATCCTAATGCTTTTAATTCTCATCCAGAACATTTAGGTTTGTTACAAATAATAATCGCCTATGCTATTGTAGTATCAACTTTTTCTAGTTTAGGTACTCCAAAAACTTTAATTAGATTTTTTCCTAAAGTAGAAAATAAAAATCAGTTGATTTCATTATCATTTATGATTCCAATAATTGGTTTTTTATTAGTTTTATTACTCTATTTCTTATTTAAAGATGATTTGTTAAATTTTCTTAATGCTGATGAACTACTTAGAAATAACTTTCATTTAATTTTCTTTTTAGTTACATTTTTATCTTTTTTTGAGGTTTTATCCTCTCTGTCGAGATCATTATTAAAAGCTACAATTCCAATATTTTTACGGGAAGTGTTTTTGAAGGGGTTTAATATTCTACTTCTAATTTTACATTGGTTTGACTATATTGATTTTACTACCTTTCTGTATTCTCATATATCCTTGTATTTATTTATGATTCTGATACTGTTTTTCTCAATTTTTAAGAAATATAAATTTAAATTTACTTTCATATTATCTGATATTGATGGGAAACAAATCATTTCGTACGGATTATTTGTTCTTGCTGGAGGAGCTTCTGCTATATTGGTTAGTAAGGTAGATATGATGATGATTGGAAAATTAATGAACCTAGAAAGTGTTGCATATTATACAATAGCATTTTTTATCGGAAATGTTATTTTGGTTCCTTCAAGAGCTATTGGCTCTATAACAGCTCCTTTAATAGCGAAAGCTTGGCAAGAAGAAAATGTTTCTGAAATAAAAGATATTTATGAAAAATCATCTTTAAATCAGTTGTTATTAGGTGGTTTTATATTTCTTCTTATTTGGTTAAATATTGATGAAGGATTTGCCTTACTTCCTGAAAAATTTCAAGGAGGTAAGTATGTGGTCTTATATATTGGTTTGTCAAAACTTTTTAGTGTTGCTACAGGTGTAAACGGACAAATAATTATCAATTCTCAACATTACAGATTTGATTTATATTCAAACTTCATCCTTTTGATAATTACAATTTTTACAAATTATATCTTTATTCCTGAAAGTAGTCCTTTATCAGTATATGGTATTGTTGGTATTAATGGAGCTGCATTTGCAACTGCATTATCTGTTATTATATTTAATTCCTTTAAAATGTTTTATGTTTATTTTAAAGTAGGAATTCAACCTTTTTCATTCAGAACAATAAAAGCTATTCTGCTTATTATTTTTGTGTATTTTTCTTTAATAGTTTTAAATTTAACTTTTTCAGATATTCCAAATATGATTGTTAAATCATTATTAATTTCAATTATTTATTTCTCTATAATGTTTATTCTTAGAATTTCAGAAGATCTAAATTCCATAATTAAAGACCTATTAATTAAACTTATACGTTGACGACAAATTATTATTGATGAGTTTTTTTGGTTAATGAATTTATTGTTGTAACAAAAGAGCTTAAAACATTTTCCTTGGAGAAGAATATATAGTCTTCTGCCTTTATACCTTTATTTTCATTTATTTCATCTATTAAGATATTAACTAAATCCTCTTTGTTCTTATATTGTTTAATATATTTTTTCTCATTATTGCTCAATGGGTATTCGTATGGTACAATTCCCTTTTTTCTATATTTTGTAATATCAGACACATTTCCAGAAGCTTTCGTTTTACCATATTCCTCTTTATATATTGTATACCTTGTCTGTATATTTATAGGAGCAATTATACAATCTGTTTTTGACATTATGTGATCAAATCTTGATTGAGAAATTCTGTTGTTAAAATAAATGATATTAAGGTTTATATTATTAAGGGTTAAAAACTTCTCAATAATCATTTTACCATATTTACCTTTAACTTTTCCTGCAAAAGTTATGTTAACTTTTTGATTGGTTTTTGTAATTAGAGTTTTAATAGATTCATATAAGAGGCTGTAGTTTCTTCTTTTTTTCTCAATAGTACCAATTACAGTTATGTTATATGTACTTGTATTTCTTCTTTTTATTTTCATCTCCTCATCAACAATTGATAATGGAATACTATTACAGTGTCGATAAGGTTTTAACATTTTCTTTGAAAGAATATAATCTTCAATTTCTTGTGTTGGAAAATTTAAATAATCCATTTTCTGAATACATTTTCTTCTAAATAACCAATTTAATTTTAAAAAAGCTTCTCTAAAAATATGTGAAGAGTCTTTATATATACTATAATAAGAAAAAATAAATTTTATATTTTTAATAGGAGATAAATAGCTATTCGCATTATGAATTCTTAAAATAGTAATAGGTTTAAGATTAAGTTTTGAAAAAACGAAAAAATTAGAAGCCAAAGTATTAAAGAGAATAACTTGATTTTCGTTAAGAGGAGATTCAGACCTCTTAATAAATTTACGTATACTTTCTCCTTTCTTTGGTATATACCAAGTAAGGTTATTGTATTTTTTATCTTTATTAACTTCTTGGTAAATAGATTTTTTTGTGTAAATTTCTACTTTTATAGATGATTCAGATAATAATTTACATAAAGTGTCTAAACATTCTTCATGATAATCAAGTTCTATTATTGCTAATTTATCAATCATAATTAAATATATTTAAATCAATATTATTTATTTTGTTATTGATAAAGTTTTGTTCGTCAATTGAAAAAATTTCTGAAAATTTATTGTTATTATTCTGTATTTCTTTATAATTACCTTCTTTCCAATATTCGTTTTTTTCAATAATATCAGAAACATTATCTTGAAAATTTATCATATCTGGGTGATATTCAATATTAAGTTGTTTTATAAGATTTTCTATTGTTTTTTTAGGATTAGAGACAATATCTTCAAACCTAACAAAAAAATGATTTTCTTTATTTTTATTAGCAAGACTAATATTTATTTCCTTTTTATAACGATTTATACAACTTTCTATACTTTTTTGTTTAAATGTATCTGGGTATTTGATACTAGCATCAAATAATGAAGCTATATTATCTTGACCATTTCTAAGTATATGAATAAAAAAGGTTTCTTGATAAACACTCTTAATTAAGTCAGTATGGTAAAGGTGTAGTGGGGTTTTTTCAACCCAAATCATTTTCTTGTTTTTAATTGTAATGGAATCAAGAATTTTGACCATTTTCCTTACCCATTTCTTTTTTGAAAATGTAAATAAAGGAACATACTTATTATTCTTATTAAGTTTATTCCTTGATAAGTAATCTTCTACTACTTTATTTCCTTTTATAGAAATAAAACTAAAAAATCGAAATATTTTTTGTTTTGGAAGAAAACTAAAAAAGTGTGTTTCAGGGAAAGATTGTATTTTTGGATGAGAAGCTAATATACTTTGAAGTAGTGTACTTCCTGATCTTGCTATTCCAATAATAAAAATTCTTTTCATATGTTTAAGGTATAATCAAATTGTATTATCTCAGATTCAAAGTCTTTTTCAATTTTTCTAATACCACTTCTAAAGAATATATTTTTTCTTGTTTTTCTCCATTTATTAAAGTACTTTTGGTTAATATCTTTTTGTACAATAATATCTTCTAGTTTCACATTAGTTTTTAGAAATAAAGAAATTTTATTTAATTCCGTTTCAGGAGAACTTATTAAATTTTCATATTGAATTGTTAATACTCTATTTAGATGTCCCTGATCTTTTATAAATCGTTTATGACAGGTAATCCAATGTTCTATCAGATTATATCTACTTGTTTTTGACCATTTTTGTGTAGCTAGAGAAGTTGCAATCGGATGCCTGATAATTACTATAAAATAACTATTTGGAAAAAGAGCTTGTAGAAATCTTGTTTTTAATAAGTTAGGTGGAGATTTTTCAACAAGAAATTCTTTATTTAAATCCCAATATTTACTCCATTCATTAAAAAGTTTTTCAGAATTTTCTTTTGTGATTAATTCACTAGTTTCATCTAAAGAACTTTCCTTATGAAATCCAAATTTACCGGGTCCTCCAAATTTTAATGCAATTGGATATATTGTTTGAATATGCTGTCCCTCATCCTCTACTACATTCGTGTTTTCATGGCCTGAGATACTTTGTTGTTGCTTTAATATTTTATATAGTAGTGAAGTTCCACTCCTATGTAAACCACATAGGAAAATTATCTTACGATTATTCATACTTACTTACTTACTTTAGTTTTTTACTATAGAATTTAATTAAAAACCATTTATATAATCTATACATTTTTATTTTCTTCAAAAATAAGATTGTTTTTTCTTTTATTGTTGGATTAAAAGGAAAATTTAATAAATCGCTCCACATATAATCAATTAACCTTTTATATAATATTGGTGATTTAGTGTCTCTATATTTTGGGTCTACAGACAACATAATTTCTAAAACTTTTCTACAGTTGAATATTGAAAAAATTGGTTGATAATGATGAGCGTATTGTATATTCTGACCTGCATAGTTTGTTATGTCTTGTTCCCAATGTAAAAAATCTAATAATTCATAATCTAAATTTTTTATCAAAGTATTATTTTTATGATACCAAGTTTGAAAATAAGATTCAAGGTAATTATTGTCAGGAAAATGCAACGACCTAACAATATCCTTTCCAGAACTTACATTAATTCTTTCTAAATAATTTTTTGCTACTTCACTAATTACTCCTACTAATAAAATATCCTTTTTATTTTTATTCTTTTTATTCTTTTTTGTGTTCTTAAAATAGGGATATTGGTATTGTATAAATGACTTTAACCTTGGTAAATCATATGTGTTCTCAATATTGTTCCTTTCAACAGATGTCATAAATGGGTTTAAGTTTTTTAATACATAATTTAACTTTAATTTTTTGGATATTAATTTAGGGATTTTATAATCAATATGATTAGATTTATTTGTAGGAAATTTAATTGTATAATATGTAATCTTATCTTTTATTTTTTTAGTTGTAGAAATCAATAATCTGCTATCATACCCAGCTGTCATTGATACAAAAAGATTATAGTGTTTTTCTAAGTTTCTAATAATATGCTGGAAAATAGGAACAAGTTCTTTAATTGCTTCATCAACTGTTAAGGTTTCTCTTTTGTGTTTAGGAAACATCCTGATAGATTTCATACTATTTAAATCAAGACAATGATTTGATACTACTTGAAATATTTCATGATACCTAGTTTCGTTGCCAATTTTATTTCTATTTTGTTGGAAATAATTAGAGTTATAGAAGATAGATTTATCACCTTCCGTTGCAGTTTCAAAATTTGAAAATAGAGTTAATATTTTCGGGTCTGATCCTATTAACTTAGTTTCACCTTGATTTCCGTAGTAGATTTTAAAACTAGCACATGCATTATTATATATTTTAATACAATCAGTTTTACTAATTAAGATAAAATGTCCGCACCAATTAGAAGTTTCTTCAAATATCTGTTCATGGATTAAGCCTTGTAAGTTATTAAGAACATTACTTTCGTTCATTTCTTTATAAATATGAATCAGATTACCTAAAAGAATATAATGACCATTTTCCTCCTGCACCTCATTAAATGTTATATTTTCATCAAAATATAAATTATATTCTCCTATTTCTATATGATTCCACCCTTCTTTTTCAGGTAGTTTTTTATTAACTAAAATATATTGATTCTTCAACTTCATTTATTTCTTTTTCTCCCACTCCCATGCAGAAATCATAGCTTGTTCTATTGTTTCTTTTGCTTCCCAATTTAGTTTCACTTTTGCTAAGTTAGAATTTGCATAAATTTGTTCGATATCACCAATTCTTCTCGGACCGATAGAATAATTTACTTTTATATTATTACTTTTCTCGAATATCCTAATTGCTTGTAAAACACTTACTCCAATTCCTGTACCGATATTAAAAGCATGTTTCCCAGCATTTTTAATAAGAAAATCCATTGATTTAACATGTGATTTTGCTAAATCTAGTACATGTATATAATCACGTATACAAGTACCATCAGAGGTATTGTAGTCATTCCCAAATACTGTTACTTTCTCTCTATTTCCGATCGCTGTTTCAGTAATTATCGGAATTAAATTACTTGCTTTATCATCAGAGTAATCTCCAATTAAAGAAGAAGAATGAGAACCAATAGGATTAAAGTATCTTAAGGAAACACTGCTAAAATTATTTTCTATAAGTATTTTCTCGCAAATTTGTTTTGTTTCTGCATAAGGAGATTCTGCTTTTTTGAAGGATGCATTTTCAGTAACAGGTAAAATATCTGGTATACCATAAACAGTACATGAAGAAGAAAATATAATGTTATTAACTTTATATTTTTTCATTGAATTTAAAATAACCTCTAATGAGCCTATGTTGTTGTCATAATATTTCTTTGGATTTTGTACTGATTCCTCAACTGATTTATACGCAGCAAAATGAATAATTCCTTCAATATTATCTTCTAATTCAAAAATATTATCAATTGCTTTTTGATTTGTACAATCAACATTATGCCACTTTATATCTTTTCCAATAATCTCTGAAATACCTTTTATATTTTTTTCCGAAGAATTACAAAGATTATCAATAATAATAGGAGTGAATCCAGATTTATGAAGTTCTACAATTGTATGTGAACCTATATATCCAGCGCCTCCTGGTACTATAACCTTTCTTTCATTCATTAAAATGATTTTCCTATACCTAGTATCCATCTCATCTGATGGAACTCTTCTTCATAAGGAGGTCTGTTTAATAAAAGAGGTAAATCCAATCTGATTATTAAAGGACTAATTGTTTCTAAAGGCCCCCAATTTTTATGTGTATACGTAAATCCTATTCCAGCATCTGCTCTTACATCAGAAAATGAATTCATATAATTTTTTCTATTTACATCTTCAATATTTATAACTCCCGCATCTGCAAATAAGTAAGAACCTAATCCTCTTTTTCTAACAGAGTATGGTAGAAAAGAAGTAAAATCTATTTCAGCTGACAATGAAGCTCCAGATGTACCGTAATTTGTGTTTCTGATTAAATTTCCATTCTTATCATATTCAGGAGCTAAATATCCAGAATACCCTCTTAGGTTTAATCCTCCTCCCATGTGGTAATTCCCTATTTTATGAGAAAAAACGAATTCATCTGAACTTAACAATCCATTTGTTCGGGTAAATTTATTGTTTGCCATTTCTTCAGGGTTTGCACCTGCTAATCCAAGTAAACTTTCGTTTGCCCAGTTAGATCCTCTTCCTAATTGAAGATAAGTTCTGGTATTGATTTTTAACTTCCCCACTTTGTTATTGTTTATTGAAGTTAATGATATACTACTATAATCATAGTCAGAACCAAACGTAGAAGTTTTTAAATCTAGTTTCAAATTTCCTTTCCCGTAGATATATTTATATTTTCTTTCTAAACTTACATCAATTCTATTATTTAGTTTTGATTTAGTCCAAGCTTGTAAGATGTAATTATCAGAAGAATTTCCTGGTCTGTATAAGGATAAGACATCTATCTTAAGTTTATTATTTCCCTTCTTTCCTTCTTTTACAATAGAAATCTTATTTGTTTGTAATCCTGCATTATGACTACTATTTACATAAATTCTACTATGTTTTGAAATTTTATCTAGGTTTGTATTGTAACTAACTCTGTATGATAAATCATTAAAATCAGAATAGTTCTCTTTCTCTTGGTCTTGTCCTAATCCAGAATTCATCCATAAAGTAAAATCAAATAGGTGATGGTGTCTTAAATATCCTCCACTTATATTAAATCCTAATTTTGCCCCGTCAGTTGAGTTCCACCATAAATTTGGCTGGTACTTAATCTCATAATTTTTCCAGTCTGGATACTTCCAAAGGTTGTCGTTAAAACTAAATGTAACATTTCCATTTGAACTGTTATTTGGCATATATGAATCTGCTAATCTGTCTGTAGGGTCTATTTTAACTTCTTTGATCCCTGTTGGAACATCTAATTCTACAACATAAGTAGGTTGTAATAAATCCCATGCATGCCATTTTTTAAGTACTATAGCATCAGTTTTCTTTATAAACCAGTGATTTGGAATGTGATAGTTGTAACTTTTTCCATCATTAGCTGTAACTGTAAAATCAATAGGCATTTGCATTCTACCATATCTAGTAAAGGTAACTTTCTTTCCTTTATGATTTACTCCATAATCAATTCTTTTATCAGTATCTAACCATTGGTCAAAAAACCAATTTAAATCTACTTTAGTATACTGAATAATTGAATTTCTAAAGTCCTCATTATAAGGATGCGCTATCTTCCAGGTTTCAAAATAATGTTTCATTGCATCTAAGAAGAGTTCGTCCCCTAAAACATATTGTAAATTATATAACATAGCGGCTGTTTTATAATATACATGTCTATATCCTCCTCCATGTCTTAATGCACCATTAAAACAATCAGAATGAGTAGAAATAACAGGATCGTCATTTTTAGTAGCATCCTTTATGTAAGCATAATAAACTCTACTATCTATAGCTTTTACTGGTTTGTTAAATTTTTGCTTGTACTTTGAATGAGGAATGTTCCTTACTAGATAATCTCCATCAATTTTAATTAAAGCCCAAGCAGTTAAGAATTGTGTAAAACCTTCATCTAAAAGAGCTCTATATGTTTCGTTGTTTCCCACTTGTCCGAAAAACCAATTGTGACCAATTTCGTGAGCTAATAATCCTCTATAGCCAGGGTCTGACCCTCCATCTAAAGTCATCATAGGGTATTCCATCCCATCTCTAGCGTCTGCAACAATCATTTTATGGTAGGTATACCTTCCGAAATCTTCAGAGAAAATTTCGATACATTTTGCAGAATATTCTGCTGCATTTTGCCATCTACTACAATGTGGTTCTTGTACTAAAGAATAACTTACTTTGTCTTCCCACCATTTTTCACCAATCCTGTAGGTTGGGTCTGCTGTAAATCCAAAGTCATGAACATTCTCAGCATGAAATTTAAAAGTTTTTGTTTCTCCTTCTATGTATTCAGTTATAACTGAAGGTGGACTGTTCCACGGTTTATCTTTAAAGTTGGTTACATCTAACTTTTCTCTTAATTCTTTTGGATAAACCTCATCTCTATTTAACATGAAACCTGTACCATCAACGACATAGTTTGACGCAAAAGTTAATTCTACATCAAACGCTCCAAAATCACCATAAAATTCTTTGCCTAGATGTTGATCTTTAGTCCAACCAAACTTTGCATCATATACACAGATTCTTGGGTACCAATGCACTCCATCATAGTGTTTAAATCCCCAAGAATCAAAAACTTTCATTCGTCTTCTTACTCCTCCATCATCAAAATACGTTCTAAAATTCATTGTAAAAGTGATATTCCCTCCAGATTTTAGAGTTTCTGGAAGATATACTTTTAAGATTGTATTATCCAATTCTGTTTTTACTTCTTTTCCATCTACTTGTAAATTTTCTACTACTGTACCAAGCCCCTGTGATTCGTAAATTCCGTAATGAGGATTCTTCCCATTTTGTCTTTGTAGATCATCATAATACGACCCAGGTTGAAATGCATTTTGGTATAAATGAAAATATACTACATCTAAATCATCTGGAGAATTATTCCAGTAAGTTAAACTCTCAGTTGCAGTTAGAATATTTGTTTTTTCATCAATGGACGCCTTAATATTATAGTAAACATCTTGTTGCCAATATGCTGCATGTGGCATTTTATTTTTCCAATAATTAGGATTGTCTGCATTTCTGTAAGTATTTGGTGCAGATAAAGCATTATAAGTATTCTGAGCATTTAGTCCGAATATAGATAAAATTAAACTGAAAGTAAGCAGTCTTTTCATAATCAATATTTTAGGGTTGCGAATTTACAAATCAGAATTTAATTCACAATGTTTTTTTGAAGCAATTATACTAGCATTTATTTCAAATCCGGTAAGTAGGATAATGGAGTTGAAATACATCCATAATAAAATTATAATCAATGTCCCAATTGAACCGTATATCTGATTGTATTGTGCAAAGTGATTTATGTAATAGCTAAATAAAATAGAAGTAATAATAACAAATAAGGAGGTGAAAATTGTACCTGGACTAAATATTTTCCATTTCACTTTTAAGTTTGGAGCTAAATAAAAAAGTAATGAAACTCCAAAAAGTAAGAATGCAGATAATATTATCCATCTTCCAATAGTAAAAAGATGTAAATATTCAGAGGCAATAGTTCCGTTATATAATAGAGTTTCTAGAAAGGATTTACTCAAAATAATGATCATTATTGTTACAATTAAAATAAGAGAAAGCATTAAAGTAAGAATTATTGAAATCGCCTTTTGATATAAAAATGATCTAGATTCTCTTATATGATAAGAAGTATTGAACGCTTCAATTAATGCGCTAGCACCATTGGTGGAAAAATATAACGCTAGAATAAATCCGATAGAAAGCAATCCTCCTCTTGGGTTGTTTACAATATCGTCAATAGTTTTAAAGGTCATTTTATTTGTTGATTCTGGTAAAACTGTTGCTAGAAGCTCCATTAAAGTTTCTTGAAACCCTTCAATTGGGATGTAGGGAATAAGTGTGAAAATAAAAATTATTGATGGAAAGAAGGCTAAGAAAAAATTAAAAGCCAAAGAGGACGCTCTGGTGGTAATCGCTCCTTCGACCAATCCTTTCCAGAAGAAAATAGTAACATCATAAATGCTCAGTCCCTCAAAACCCCATGGTTTTATTTTTTTTGACCATTTTTTTATAATGTTTTCTTTCATCTAGAAAGCTTTTAAGCTTAAATCAAAATTATTTACAGAATGTGTGAGAGCTCCCACAGAAATATAATCGATTCCACATTTCGCATATTCTGAGATACTTTCTTCTGTTATTCCACCACTAGATTCTGTTTCACATTTCTCTCCAATTATTTTTACTGCTTTTTTAGTTGTTTCATAATCAAAGTTATCTAGTAAAATTCTTTTTACTCCTCCTTCAGATAAAATTTCATGTACTTCTTCTAGGTTTCTGGCTTCCACAATAATTTCTAGATTTTTATTATTGTCTTTTAAGTAGTGTTTGGTTTTTCTTATTGCTTCAGATATCCCCCCTGCGAAATCAATATGATTGTCTTTTATCATAATCATGTCGTACAGACCAAACCTATGATTTACACCTCCTCCTATTTTTACGGCCCACTTTTCTAGTTTTCTATTTAGGGGAGTGGTTTTTCTAGTGTCTAATAATTTACAATTTGTTCCTTTAATTAAAGAGTTGAGATAGGAGGTTTTTGTAGCAATTGCACTCATATGTTGCATACAGTTTAATACTAATCTTTCTGCAGTTAATATAGAAATTGAATTTCCTTCTACTATAAATGCAATATCTCCAAATTTTACTTTATCTCCATCTTGCAGACGTGTTGTAATTTTCAAAGAATTATCTAGCTTCTCGAATATCATCTTAGATAGTTCTACTCCCGCAATTATTCCCTCATCTTTAACAAGTAAATGAGCTTTGCTTGTTGTATCTTTAGGAATTGAAGCTAAAGAGGAGTGGTCTCCATCACCGATATCTTCTGCAAGGGAGTCTGTTATAAACTTTTCAAAATCTTTATCTGACATGAAGATACTAATTATTAATATTGCAAAAATACAAAAAATGAAGATTGTATTACTTTCGATAGGAAAGACAAAAGAAAAATATTTAATAGAGGGAATTTCTCTGTATCAAAAGAGGTTGAAGCACTATACTTCATTTGAAATGATAGAGATACCGAATATAAAGAAATCTTCAAATCTTTCTAAATTGGAACTTATGAAAAATGAGGGAGAGTTGATATTGAAGAATATTCAGAATTCGGATCATTTAGTACTTTTGGACGATAAAGGAAAAGATTACGACTCCATTAGCTTTTCTGAGAAATTACAAAATTGGATGCTTAGTGGAAAAAAGAGGATTGTATTTGTAGTAGGAGGCGCTTACGGATTTTCTACGGAGGTATGCCATAGAGGAAACGAAAAATTATCCTTATCAAAAATGACTTTTTCTCATCAGATGGTGCGTTTGTTTTGTATAGAGCAATTATATAGAGGATATAGTATTTTAAATAACGAACCCTATCATCACGAATAATGAAATTAGTTTTTGCTACAAACAACCCAAATAAATTATCTGAGATTAAAGTTTTAGTTCCTGAAGGAATAGAAATATTAAGTTTACATGATATAGATTGTAATGAGGAATTGCCTGAAACCACCCTTACATTAGAGGGGAATGCTTGTCAAAAAGCAATGTATGTGTTTGATAATTACGGATACAACTGTTTTGCAGATGATACGGGATTGGAGATAGATGTTCTAAAGGGGGAACCAGGAGTGTATTCTGCCAGATATGCAGGGAAGGAATGTAAAGCAGAAGATAATATTAATTTGGTTTTAAAAAAACTAGATGGTGAGGCAAACAGAATTGCAAAATTTAGGACTGTAATAGCGCTTATAATAGATGGTTCAGAGACTTTATTTGAAGGTGAGTGTAAAGGAGAAATTACATTAGGTAAAGCAGGAAAAGAAGGTTTTGGTTATGACCCAATATTTTTACCTAATGGATTTGATAAGACCTTTGCCGAAATGAAGCAAAATGAAAAAGGAGCAATAAGCCATAGAGGTAAAGCTGTTGAGAAGTTGGTTGAGTTTTTGCATCGCTGATCTATCTACTACAACAAACTTAAAAAATTAATTGAAGTTTTTGAATAGACAAAACTTATTAAAAATAATTAATATAACTTATAATAAATTTTACATTGTAAAACAGAGAAATTTTTTATAGTATGATTAGTCCAATTACTACTAAAATCAAACTTTGAAAATAAGAACCCAAGATTACAGGCAGTCTTTTGTGTGATATCATAATTATATTCTATACCATAAAAATAAGATTCATCAAAGTAATCAAGCTGATTACCAAATTCTTCATCTTTATCAAATAAATATACAGCCAGCATCCCAAGACTTAAATGAACACTATGTTTTTTATAATAGAATCCGGGTTTTAACCCAAAACCTATGTTTTGATGTAACTCAAACTTTTTATTTCCATTTTTAGCTAAAACAACCCTGTTATTTAGATAGAATACTTCTATACCTGTCTCTAAATAATCATTAATTATTAAATCATTCCCATAATAAAGTCCATAATCAGTTATGTTATTTGATGTATACTGATTATTATTATCTACTGTATTTGCAAAAGAACTAATTATACCCGTTCCTAAATAAAAATTATTCTGTCCAAATAGAATCAAAGGCATACATATTAATAGTAGTAATAGTTTTTTCATACTACAATAATACAGAAAATTTATAGGAAATTATGAAGGGAAAAGATTGGGGTCACGGTTATTATTTCGAACTGTTTTACTAAGTTTGATAATACCTCTGCCTAGCAGGATCCGACCCCTACAAATCAATTTCTTTTGGTAAAAATTGACTTACATCTCCTCCATTCTTTATAATATCACGGATTATAGAAGAGGAGAGATGAGAGATTTCAGTAGGAGTTATAAAAAAAATAGTTTCAACTTCATCATTTAAATCTGTATTGGTGTGAGCTATATTCTTTTCATATTTAAAATCATGAGAATCTCTCAGTCCTCTAAGTATATAATTAGCTCCAACTTTCTCACAGAAATCTACCGTAAGCCCTTCATAAAACTGTACTTCAAGTTTTGAATTAGATTTGTAAACCTTCTGTATCCACTGTTTTCTTTCTTCTACAGAAAAGTACTCCTTTTTTTCTGAGTTAATACCAATAGCAATTATTATTTTGTCAAATAAAGGAAGAGCTCTATCTACTATAGATTTGTGTCCTAAAGTAAAAGGGGAAAATGATCCAGGAAAGACTGCTATTTTATTCATAAGTCCAAAAATAAGTAATTAAAATGAGAAAAGACTAAAGTGTACTGCTCCGTATTTTTTGATTTCTATATTATTATCGTTAAAAGATGTAGTATTATCGTGTTCTATAATTAAGCATCCGTCTTTTTTTACCAAATTATTTTCTTTTACAAGACTTACTATTTCTGAATAATTATCATAATTATAAGGAGGGTCTGCAAAAATAAAATTAAATTGTTTTTTGCAATTTTTCAAGAAAGACAAACCATCAGATTTTATGGTAGAAATATTCATTTTTAACTCTTTAGAAGTTGAGTCAATAAATTTAATACAATTGTAATTCCTATCTACTGAAATTATTTCTTCAATTCCTCTAGAAGCAAATTCGTAGCTAATATTTCCTGTTCCTGAAAATAAGTCCAACACATTTTTTCCATCAAAGTAATATCTATTATTCAAAATATTAAATAAAGCTTCCTTAGCTCTGTCGGTTGTGGGTCTTACAGATAAATTATGTGGAGCAATTATTTTTTTTGATTTGTGTTTTCCTGAAATTATACGCACAACAATTGAGAATAGAGGGTGAAATATTTATGCTTCGATAGCATTGTTAATTCTTTAGTAAAGGATAAGGAACTACTAATCTCTCCAAATTTTATATTTCTGATATAGTCGTATAATAAAGAATAGTTTTCATCTCCTTTTGATATTTCCCCAAATAGAAATAATTCATTTTTGTGAGTATCTAGGTTTAATTGGTCAAAACAGAAAAGCGTGTAGTATAATATATCGGTGCTACTCGAAACTGTAAAATAGTTCTGAAAGATTAGTATTCCTTTCTCTAGCACAATCAGTTCAATATTGTTTTTATCTACAAATATAAAAGCAGTTTTTTCCTTTATGTTCCCGTATTGTTTTATAAGTTGACAGATAGAAACATTAGTACTGTTTTTCTCACTTATTTTAGGCTGTATCTGATTGATAACATTTTCAATATCTTTACCCACCGAATAAATTATTGTAGAATCTATTTGATGAATTACATCTGTTTTTATGGACTCTAGATTGCCTTTAACAAACTCTAGATATTTACTTTTTTCTTCTTCTTTATATAATTCGTTAGGAATTAGGGTAGAAGGAAAGTCTTTATAAGAAATTGAACTAGATGAGTATTCTTGTTTTAATCCTTCTTCAGAACTAATGATATTTACAATAGAATTATTTTCAGTTGCAGAAACAGACTTGAAATAAAAATATTTCAAGTTATTAGTATTAAGTAAACTGTAGCTTATTCTTTCAGAAGATAATTCTATTGAAAGGTGATTTTCTTCAGGTGAAAAGGAACTTATATTATTCCCCCCAATTTCCATTTGTTATTGTTTTCTCTAACGAACCAACTTGGATATTTTCTCTTTCACCATTTTTTCTCAGAATTTCATTTTCATCATCCATTCCAAAAAATATATTATCATAACTAGTAGAAATCCTGAAATAATATTTATCAATTTCACCTTGCGCTTGCTCCATCAGGTTCGGGTGGTATTCCTTTGTAGCAAAGTCGTACCTCATTGTAGTATGTGGAATGTAAGTTATACTATCTAGATTTAAAGGTACATCCATTCTGTTTTTCATATAAATATTATCAAAAATTACTTCTTGAACAGGATGAATAACTGTTGTAATTAAACCTCTTGCATAACCTTCTTCAGTTGTTAAATCTCTAAAATTTCCTCCAGATTCAGTATATTTCTTTTTAATTTTTGTAAGCATTTCTTCATCTATTGTTTGTTCTACTAAATAATCTGCCTGCAGTCTGGCTTGTTTCCAAATATGCGGATGTGTAGGAATAGTATAAGTTCCTTTTTTTAATGTTGTTGTAATCTTTATTTCCTCATTTATTGTGTAATCTGATAAGGAGTCAAAACTACTATTATCAGAACCATTAAAGATATTGTACTGATTTTGCATTACACTAACATCTAAAATCGCTTGATAATTCTTTTCAATAATTTTTATTAGTTTTTCTCTAGCATTTATCTCATTCTCAAATTTCGATATGTTATTTTTACAACTACTTACGAGTTCTTTATTTACTTTTTCTGTGGAGTCCTGAGATGATATAATGGAAAATATTATTCCTTTTCTACCTTTTAATACTTTCCCTTTTTCCGCTTTCTTACTTGCTTTCTCTCTTACTTTTAATATTAAATCCGATCCTATTGTTTCAGTATATGTATTTCTTTGATGAATCGCAGATCTAATCATACCTTCTGCATTATCTTGTTTGTCCTGTGATTCCGAGATGCTTGATTTTAATAAAGAAATCTCTTTTTTATTCTTCTTGATAACATCCTTTAGATTTTCTATGGAGATATTTGTATTTGTATCTAAATCAAATATAGAGGAAAAATTACTGTTGATATTAGAGTGTACATTATTTGCATCTATTTTATTGATAACACTTTCTTCAAAGTTACTAAATTCAGATTTGAAATTGGAATATGATTTTTGTTGAGAGTAAACTCTAGATATGTTACTTAGACTTTCCGTGTTAATACTGTAGCTGTCATTTCTAGTGTTTTTATATTTTTCTGTAAAGGCTAACTCATGAGCTATGTAATAATCTACCGCTATATATCCTTTATCAATTTTTTGTTGTTCAGTTAATATTTTCCAATCTCCACCTTTTTCTTTGTATATTCTTTGAGCTTCTTTTTTAGGATTAATCAAATTCCTTACCATTCTGTTTTGAATTCTGTTCCATTTGTCCATATCCTCAGCAATAGAGTCTGCGTCAGCTTTTTCCGAATTTACAAATTCAATATCAGTATTAAATAAAAAGTGAATTAAACTATCAGGATATTCTGTATAAGTTCCATTTTGTCTTTTATATTCTAATTGAACTTCTCTTAAATCTTTTAATCTTTGGATATTTTCAGACTTTCTCTCATCCATTACTTTTCTTACGTGTATTTCGTTTGTAATATTCCCGTAAAGTCCGAAATAAGCAAGAAAGATAATTATAACCCAAAGAGTGATTTTAATAATAGTAGATTTCATTTACTCATTTTTTGTTTTGGCAAATCTACAATTTTTCATAAAAATATTAGAATTTGTTCTTTACTTTGTAAAAAATAATATTTATGAGAAAGATAATATCAAAATTTATATTCTGGATTATGGGGTGGAAAGTAGTAGGACACTTAAAATACCCTGATAAATGTTTGGTAATAGCTGCTCCTCATACATCCAATTGGGATTTTCTAATAGGAAGATGCTATGCATATATAATTGGTATTGTCCCAAAGTATCTTATAAAAAGTGAATTATTTTTACCAGTTATAGGAACTCTTTTTAGATGGAATGGTGGCATTCCGATATATCGACATTCTAAAAATAATATTGTAGAACAGATTTCCGATATTTATAATTCTTCAGAGAAATTTATTTTAGGGATATCTCCTGAAGGAACTAGAAATAGAGTTGAAAAATGGAAAACCGGATTTTATTATATTGCAGTAAAATCAAACATTCCAATTCTACTTTTAAAAATGAATTATAAGAAAAAGGAAATAGGCGTATTTTTAGAGTTTAAACCTACAGGAGATATAGAGAAGGATATGAGATTTATTGAAACCCAATATGTAGATGCTGTTGGTAAAATACCTGAGTTTTATAATCCTAAAATTTTCTAAATTATTGTACTTTTGTTTTTAATATGCCATCAAATAACATAAAAAATATTAGAGAGGATTTTGATAAATCAAAGATTAATTTTGCAGCATCTCCAGATAACCCTTTAAAATTATTCGATTCTTGGTTAAATTTAGCTTTAGATATAGATAAAAACAATGCAATATGCTTTGTGTTGTCTACTGTTTCACCAGATTCTATTCCAAATTCAAGAGTAGTTTTGCTAAGAGGTTTAGATACGAATGGATTTACTTTTTATACAAATTTTAATAGTTCAAAAGCAAAAGATATAGAGTTAAATAATTTAGTTTCTGCAAACTTCTTTTGGCAAAAATTAGAAAAACAAGTCAGAATTGTTGGTAAAGCAATTAAGGTTTCAGATAATATGTCTGATAATTATTTCAGTAGTAGGCCTAGATCGAGTCAACTAGGAGCTTGGGTATCTAAACAAAGCTCTGTGGTTGATTTAAATGAAGATTTTAATGACAAAAAAGCAAAAGTGGAGAATAAATTTAAGGGAAAAGATGTTGAAAGACCTATCAATTGGGGAGGATATTGTATTATTCCTGAAAAAATTGAATTTTGGCAGGGAAGACCATCAAGATTGCATGATAGACTATTATATACAAAGCTGGACAATATATGGAAAAAAGAAAGGCTATCCCCTTAAGGAACAACCTCTTTTCAATAAAATTCTAGAAACTTATTCTTCTTTTTTACTTGTTTTTTTCTTAGTAGTAGTTTTTTTCTTTGGAGTTGTTTTTATTTTATCTTTTGTTTCTTGTACTTTTTCCACAAATTTTTCTGTATCTGTTTTTCTAACTCTGACTCTACCATAGGAACCAGCGAAACGTTTTCCTTTTTTTGTTTTTTTATCTCCTCTCCCCATAATTTAATTTTTATTATTTCAAGCAAAGATAGTAAATTAAAAATTATCTCTTTTTCTTATGAAATCTATCTCAATTTCTGAAGAGGATTTAATAGTGTTTCGCAACCAGTTTAACATGATATCTAATTTCTCTTCTTCCTTTATTCTCCAACTATCATCTTTTCTTCTCATTCGATTACTTAAGTTTTGACAACAAATTGCAGCGGCAACAGAGATGTTTAGACTTTCGGTAAATCCGTACATATTTATTCTCATCTTTTTATCAGCTAGTTGTAATGCTTTATCAGAAAGACCTGTAAGTTCTGTACCTAATAGGATAGCAATTTTATTGTTTTCTATATCTACTTCATCTAAACTGATATCCGGCTCGTGTGGTGTTGTTGCAATAATTTGATACCCTTCCTTTTGGAGTCTTTTTATACAATCAGAAGTGTTATTTTTTTTCTTATTATGTTGTATAACATTTAACCATTTACGAGATCCTAATGATACTGTTTTGTCAGAAACAAATTCATTTTTATTTTCAATAATATGGATATCTTGTAGTCCAAAACAATCTACAGACCGCATTGCTGCGCTAATATTTCTAGATTGGAATACATCTTCTAGTACTAGAGTGAGTTTCTTACTTCTATGTGCTAATTTTTTTTCAAATAACTTAATCCTTTCTTCTGTTACAAAAGATTTTAAATATTCTATTAATTCAATTTTTAGGATACTGTCCATTTATCATTTACCTTATTTCCTGATAGAAATTGAGAAATGTTCATTGCATTTTTTCCAGCAACTTGTAATTTTTCAATATAGATACTTCCTTTATTTAAATTAACCTTTAAATAGGTTTTCTGATCTGATTCTAAGGTTCCGGATACATTTGTTTCTGATGAATGTCTGCTTAATAGAAGTTTGACCCTCATTTCCTTACCTTCTTCATTTTTTAGAACAAACCAAGAAGAAGGGCAAATTGCTACATCTTTTAGAGTTTTATCTTTATTTAAAACAGGAGATAATCCTCTTATTAAATTATGTATTTCTACAGAATCTTTAGTCCAATCAATTTTAGTTAATTCCTTGGATAATTTAGATGCATTTTTAACTGCTAAATCTTGATTTTGTATTATTGGAGAAATAGTTTTATTTTCAATATTTTTAATACTAGAATACAAAAGTTTGGATCCTTTATTCATTAATATGTTGTGTAATTGTGCAGCAGTTGTATTTTTAGTTAAAACCACTTTCTCTTGTTGAATTATGTCTCCACAATCTATTTTTTCATCAATAAAAAATGTAGTTATACCTGTTTCTCTCTCTCCATTAATCAGAACTCTGTTTATAGGAGCTGCTCCTCTGTAATTTGGAAGTAGAGAGGTATGTAAATTTATAGTTCCCATCTTTGGTATAGTCCAGACTTCTTTGGGTAACATCCTAAAGGCAACTACAACAAAAAGGTCTGCTTCTAATGATCTTAATTCTGTAATAAAATTTTCATCTTTTAAAGATGATGGAGTTTTCACCTCAATATTTAATTCATTAGATTTTAGTTTTACATCTGTGGAAATTATTTTTTTTCCTCTTCCTTTTGGCTTGTCTGGAGCACTTACAACAGAGATTATATTTATTCCTTTTTCATGTAGAAAACTTAAGTTTTTAGCTGCAAATCCTGGTGTCCCGAAAAATACAATTCTCATATCCTATTAAAATTTTTACAAATATAATACTTGTTATACCTGAACTTTGTTTTTATAATAAATTTATTTTTATCTAAAATTAGAGTATTATTTTCTATCAAGTAATTTATTATTATTTCTACAAACATCACATTTTCCACATGCTTCTTGTTGTTCTTCACCGAAGTAGGAGAGGAGTATTTTTGTCCTACAATTTGTTTTTTGTCCAGAATAATTAAGAATAAAATTCATTCTTTGTATTTCAGAATTTCTTCTTTCCAGTAATTTCTCTTCAGATAAAACAAGATACTTGTTTTCAACTCTATTCTGAATGTATAAAATTTGTGTTCCTTGTTTTTTAGGAATATAATTTAATACTTCAAGTTTTTCAAGCCTCAATAGAGATTCTGATATTTTATTTTCAGTAGTTTTTAATCTAGCTGCAAGAATATTTTCATTAATATTTATTTCATTATCAAATAGTCCACTATAAGATCGTAATAATAATTTAATAATTGGAGTAAAAACTTTGTTTGAGGACTGGAAACGTATCAATTCTGTATGATTAATAGTAAAACAAATTCTTGATCTGTTATTCTGAATATTTGAAAGTTTTAAATAATTCTCTTTCTCTAGGTATTTCAATACATTATATGTTTTTAAACTATTTATTTTGTTTTTAGTACAGAATTCTAACAAATCAAAATCAAAACTTTCATCTTTTCCATTATGAATAGCCAACTGAAAATAATCTGCTAATTTTTGATAAGTGATTTTAATTTCATCAATTGTTGGGAAATGTAATTCTACTAAGTCTCTTAAATATTTAATATCGGTATTGTTGTATAATAAAACAGCATAAGCATTTTGTTCATCTCTTCCAGCTCTTCCGGTTTCCTGAAAATAAGATTCAATGGTCGAGGGTATATGATAATGAATAACTAATCTTACATCAGGTTTATCAATTCCCATTCCAAATGCGTTTGTGGCTACTATAACTCTAGTATCTGATTTTTTCCAACTATCTTGCCTTCTATTCCTTTCGGATATTTTTATTCCAGCATGATAATAATTAGAGCTTATTTTGTTATCCGTTAATATTTTACTGATTTCTTCACTATCCTTTCTGCTTTTCACATATACAATTGCACTTCCTTTTACTTTGTTGAGGATATTTATTAATTTATTTTTCTTGTCCTGCTCTTTTATTACTAGGTAAGATAGGTTTTTTCTAGTAAATGAGGACTGGATTAAGTTCTTGATTTTAAATTGTAAATTTTCTTGAATATCCTTAGATACTATTGGTGTAGCAGTCGCAGTTAGAGCTAAAATCGGTGTGTTGGGAAAGATGTTTCTTATTTCAGAGATATTTCTATAAGAAGGGCGAAAATCGTGTCCCCATTCAGAAATGCAATGTGCTTCATCAACTGCAATTAAATTTATATTCATTTCAGAAATCTTGTTTAAGACTAACTCATTCTGAAGACGTTCTGGGGATAAATATAGAAATTTATAATTTCCGAAAATACAATTAGTTAATGCTATATCTAATTCTCTATAATTTAATTCAGAAGTTATTGCAACTGCTTTTATTTTCTTTTTCTTTATATTTTCTACCTGATCTTTCATTAAGGAAATAAGTGGAGAGACTACTATACAAACACCATCTTTTATTAATGCTGGAACTTGGTAGCATATTGATTTTCCTCCTCCTGTAGGCAGTAATGCAAGAGTATCCTTCTGTTCTAGAACTGCATTAATAATTTCCTCTTGATTAACACGAAAACTTGGGAAGTTCCAATATTTCTTTAATATTTCTATTGATGATAGCATAAAT
>CEVR01172635.1_pt1 | contig 28830 bp, 27 predicted proteins | sample 356541 | NCBI WGS metagenome assembly CEVR01 (sample SAMEA2623734, study PRJEB7988) | marine metagenome | isolation source: saline water (ENVO:00002010), including
TTATTATCGGCCTGGGTGATGTTAATCGTTCAGTTCAAACGGAATAATTGAGTAACACTTTCACTTTTCCAAGCAGAGGGTACGTTCTAATCGATGCATGATAGAATCGTATTCGGATGTTGTCAGATCATTGGAATATGAGTGAAATGGCCTGGTTAATCTAAATGGTTGAGATGAAACAATCATCATCGACTTCGATGAGCCCACCAGTGGTCAAGAGGTAATCGATGGCTTCGTCGATTTCTTCCTCTTCTACGCCATGCTCAAGCATTCGCTCAAAGATGGCTTCAAGGGTTGCCACCGGCTCGCCTTTCTCGATTTCACCATCGACGATCATAACTACCAATTGACAAGCAACTGCGAGTAGTGGGTCATCGCCTTGTTCATCGGGTAGAAGTTCAATGAAAGCCTCAGCACCATGCGACTCACCTTCTTCGATTCGTTGCTTTTCACCACGCTGAGAAAGACCCGTGAAGGTATTGTCCTGGTCAAGGCCAAAGCAATCGAAAATCGACATCTGATGCTCATGCTTTCCTGAATCTTCTGGAGAAATACGGCGTTCAAGATCATCTAGACGGAATTTTCGTTGTTCTAGGAGTAATCGTTCACGCTTGAGGTCATGGCGAAGTAATGCCAATGTTTGCTCTGCTTGTTGCGTTAACCAACCGTTAATACTCCATTCCGGATCAAGCCCAGTCATAACCTCGGCCATGCGTCGAACTGGCTCTGGAAGGGCGTTGATATCAATCAGTCCGCGAGTTTCTTGACCATCCTCACTCATGGAGAACTCTCGGAGTTGACGGCCTTTGAAGCCTTCCCAATGAAATCTCGAAACATTCATTCCTTTGGTTCAGAAAGTCCGTTTTTCATCCCCTCAACAATTGCATCGAGCGCGTCTTGAAGTGACTTGTTGTGATCATAACTTTCGAGTGAAGGAAGGCCTTCTGTGCTCATGCTGAGCATGTTTTCCAAACAGCGAGATAATTCATCGACGATTGTGATGCTACCACGACGTGCAGAACGAGAAAGAGGGTTCAGATCGATGACGATGACCGTTTTCCCCATTGCTACAAGTGCTTCGCAACGGTCTCCATCCTCAAGTGGAACCAAAAGAACATCAGCACTGAGGATACCTTTTGTCTCACATTTTGCACGTGGACCCTTGAGTCCCGGAATTGTTGCATCGGGAGCAGCACCAAGAATATCCACATCAATTCCAAGCCGCTCTTTTCGTTCATTCAAATCCGAGAGTAATGCTTCCATACGCTCAGGAGTTCTGTAAAAGATGTTAACTTCAAGTGGACAACCGAGTTTTTCAGCTAGTTGGAGCATTTCATCACCAGCAAGAGCAACGACATTTCCATTTACGGAAAGTACTGGATGTTCTGCATCATGCAAAGCCCGTAGTGCGACTTGCGATGCGATGTGAGCACTTGGAATCGTCCTTTCTCCGAGAAGGTAATCGTATGCCTCCCCGCGGCCATGAGCGATCAATGCAGAATCAGCTAGCATTCCTTTCTCTGCAGCAACCTCGAGGCGGTGACGCATCAGTAAGGAACGATAACGCGGATGCGAAGGGTCGGCTGCATGTTCCATAGAATCACTTCACTGGCCGATGAGCATACTAACATCGATCGGAGTCGTTCCGCGATTGATTGCGCTTGTTGAAAGAACATCAACACCACATTCTCTCCATTCTTCAAGGTCTTTGAATACAATATTTCCACTTGCTTCGAGAACAACAGCATCGCGAAGACCCATGTCTGTTAATTCATTGACCATTTCTTTGCTTCTTTCTGGACCAAAATTATCCAACATCAAGACGAGTTGCGGAACTGATTCGGTATCTTGTCGCTGCTTCCATGTTGAAGCAGCAATGATTGCATCTTTCTCGTTGGTCACTTCCAACTCTAGAAAGGCCCCACAATCATCAACGTCCATTGTCGATAGGAGTTGAACTATGGCTTGCATACCGGACTCGCCCGTGACAGCGAGATCGTTTTCTTTGATCATTTTCGCATCATCTTTGTTGAGTCGGTGCGTAAGCCCGCCACCTAGGTGGACAGCCCACTTATCGAGCATCCCCCACACGGTTTTGCGAGTAGCAGCAACCTGCCGAGGAGCGATTGTAGCCCAATGGGCTGCATTGGTTGCAATCCCTGAAAGTTGACCAAGAATATTGAGAATTGAACGCTCCATACGCAAAACAGATTCAGAATCACCACTAATTTCGACGATTACATCACCTTCACTAATTCGTCGACCATCACCTGCTTTCCACGAGGTTGAGAGGCTCGGTGCCCAAATTTGTAACATATAATCAATCACCGCAGCACCTGCAACTGTGCCATCGCCTCTTGCAATAACTTGAGCTGTGACCTTCTCACCGAATCCCATCACCGGCCCATCAATGCCATCGTCACCAACGATTGCCGTAGTCCAACGATCCATGCTGGAGGTAAGCAGACGACTCGCTCCATCTTCTGCTGTCCACAGAAGATGCCCACGGTCGTGTGGCAACAATGTGCGTTCGCCCATGGATGCTGCTAGACCTATGAGAACTTCAAGCAAACTGTTGCCGCATAGGGGTTGATGAAGAGGACTGTTTAGGAGGGAGTATGGCCAGAGTCCTTGTTGTCGGTGCTGGACTTGCCGGTCTTTCTGTTGCAATGGAAGCTTCAGTTCGTGGACATCACGTGGTAGTGCTTGAGAAGCGTTCCACGATTGGCGGCCGTGCATCGAGCGAATCGAGAGATGGCTTTCCAATTGGTTACGGCCCTCATTTCCTGTTGAAGAAAGGACCACTACATCAACTCGTTCGTAAAGTGAGTAAGGTCAAACCATCGGCTTTGCCTTTACGACCGCACCGACTTGAAATCATTGGAACTGGGATGATGCAACCTCGCAAGCCAATGATGGATGCGGCACTTTATCGAAGAGCCGTCAAAGCCCACGATCCAGAACATCCAGCCATCCAGGCCAGCGATCATTTCGCATCTTGGGGGCTAAACGATGAGACTCGAAGTCGGGCTCTACTCAAGAGCAAACTTCTCGTCCTCAAAGAAGGCTGGTCTGGGCTTGTAGGCCGCCTTGCGGTTACATTGGATGAGGTAGGAATACCGATTGAAACAGGCGCTAATGTTGTCAAAGTCGAGAATCACAAGGTCCATCTTGCCGATGGCCGACACGTTGAGACGGATGTCATCATCCTTGCTTGTGGCTATGGTCAAGCAAAGAAACTCATTCCCGATTTACCAGAAGTTTCCTTCGTCACAGCATCAACAATTGATGTGGCATTAGATGCAACACCTCTTGGAGACCGGCACGGCATTCTCGACATGGAAGGGTCGATGGCAATCTTCGACATGAAGCAAATCCATCCAGGGATTGCTCCAGCCGGATCTCTTCTTTCCGCGGCCCATTTTGGAGAAGGGAAGGGCGAGAAACGTCTTGCAGCATTAAGTCAATTTATGGACGAGCGGGCCCCAGGTTGGAAATCGCACATACTTCATGAACGGCAGCAAAAGAATGTGAAAATCGCTCCAAGGAGCGATAGGATACCATGTGGATTTGCTCGTAAATCTGGCGTTCTGTTGGCCGGTGCTTGGGTTGAAAGCGATCACATTCTTTCCGATGGAGTCGTTGAAGTATCGCGCAAAGCCGCAGAACATATCGGTAAGATGCCACTTCAACAATGAAGAACCGCGAAGAGGTCCAAGCATCATGCGCATCGTTACATGGAATGTCAACGGGCTACGGGCAGCCATCCGCAAAGGTATCGACAATTGGTTCACCGATGTTGATGCTGAAATTTGGATGTTGCAAGAAACAAGAGTTCTGGAGGAACAGTTTCCAAAGGGTTGGAATTGGCCAGAATCACATCAAGCAATCCTTCATCCAGCTGAAAAAAAGGGATACTCGGGCGTTGCAACACTTTCGAGTATTGCAATGAAAGAAATCCGTAGGGGCATGGATAGCAAACTCGACCCTTCCGACTTGGAAGGACGTGTTTTAGTGACACAACATGGAAAGTTGACTTGCATCAATACCTATCTTCCAAGTGGTTCCAATAAAGATGAACGACAATTGTTCAAGGAGGGATGGATGGATGAATGGCGAGCATGGATCAAACCGTATCTAGAAAGTGATCAACCCGTATTGGTAGTAGGGGACCTGAACATTGCCCATACGGAAGATGATATTTGGAATCCGAAAGGAAATGCCAAGTCAAGTGGTTTCCTTCCCCACGAGCGTGAATGGTTCTCGCAACTTCTTGGCGATGGATGGCACGATTTGTTTCGAGAGCATGTTGGTGAAGGAGTGAAACTCTATTCTTGGTGGTCAAATCGAGGCCAAGCACGAGTTAAAGATCGTGGTTGGCGTATCGATTACATGCTTGCCAATGAAGCATTGATACCATTTGTTGAATCCATCCGTATCGATAGGCAAGGAGGAATCGATATCTCCGATCATGCACCAGTCATTCTTGATTTGAGTGATGCAATTACATCTTAAATCCTTCAAAGATGTACATGATTCCTGAGGCAATTATTCCGATGGTAATCATCGTACTAATATGCGATTTTTTCCATTTTTTTAGCCATCGTTTACCAAGATGGACGCCGATGATAGCGGACAAAACCGAACCTGCAACAAGTGGAATAAATTCGACGAGTGCTTCTCCATCGGAGTACAGATAGACCGGTAGACGAGAAAGGTCGACGATCAATGCCAGAAGGGCTGCAGTCGCAGCATACGCCGCTTTATCAGGCAATCGACGCTGGAGAAACATGGCTCGTAGTGCTCCTTGGTGGCCAGTCAATCCGCCCATGAATCCTGAACCAAATCCGCCCAAGCGGTCTTCCGCTTCAGGCAGGCGATAGTTGGTCCAACGCTCTGAAATCGAGAGGATTGGAAGAAGAATCAATGCAAAACCAACAACGATGAGAAGTGGTTTTGGATCAATGCTTGTACTGAGGGATGCTCCGATGAATGCTCCAAGAACCATTGCCCAGCCATAGCGTTTCACTGCTGAAACATCAATATCTTCTTTCAGCAAGACCAGTTTCCAACCATTGTGTGCAGCATGAACGACAGCTACTGCTGCAATGGCAAGATGAGGATCCAACCATAGAAGCATGACAGGAGTTAACATCGTTGCAAGACCAAATCCAGCAGGAACGGTAAGCGCTGCTGCAAGAAGTGTTGCAGCCATGCAGAGCACAACGAGTAACACATCCATGACACAACCAAGTGTAATCAAAGCATGAATCTACCCTATTTATTTGATTGAAACAGGAGGTTATATCTTCGCGCAAAAGGTTGTGGCATGGTCTGGAACAAGGTCGAAGATGGAACTCGGGCTTTTTCGTCTCAGATGAAGAAGTTCCTTCCTCCGGACGCACAATCATGGTGGTACTTGCCTTACGACCAACTCAATCTCAACTTGTTGCCCGAACAAGATTCCATTGGAATCATCTTGATTGAAAGTGAGAAACAGGCAAAAAGACGACCATATCACAAACAAAAGTTGTGTTACATCCTCTCCAATATGCGTCATTTTGCGATGGAAACTGTAAGCAAAGGAATACCCGTGGTTTACGTTACGACGAGTGAACAATACGATGAACCTCTGTATGCCTTGACTCAAGAGTTTGGATCGATCAACATGTATCGTGCGGCTGAGCGTGAATTGAGATTGACGTTGCATCAACTCATTGAAGAAGGGGCAATCATCGAACACCCACATCCTGGGTGGCTTACACCTCAACATTGGTTTACAGAGACATTGGGCAATGAGCCGCCATTCCGAATGGATCGTTTCTATCGCCGAGTTCGTAAAGAGAAAGGATGGTTGATGGAAGGAGATTCTCCCGTTGGTGGAAAGTTTAGTCATGATGCGGATAACCGTAAACTATGGAAGGGGGAGCATCAACTCCCGTATCCTCCTTCATACACAGTTGATGAGGTTGATGAAGAAGTAATTGCATTTGTCAACCAACGATTTGAAGAGCATCCTGGCGATGCCCGCTTGAATCATTTGCCAACGAACTATGATGACCATCGAAAGGCTCTCGATTTCCTATCGGACATTCTTACATTGTTCGGCCCATACGAGGATGCTATGACCAAAGAAAGCAGGGGATTGTTCCATTCCCGCCTTGCATCTTCTATGAATATTCATCGAGTTCTTCCACAGGAAGTCATCGATATTGTCGTCGATGCAAACGTTCCATTGAATTCGCAGGAAGGCTACTTACGGCAAATGATTTGGAGAGAATACGTTCACCATGTCCACGAAGTGACGGACGGATTTCATCATCTTGATGTCAACACAACAATGTCTTCGAATCGGACTGCAGGTTGGCCGATGGAATTAGAGAAAGATGAAACCGATAATCCAAATCATCTTAATCAAACAAGATCACTTCCCATGGCATATTGGGGCCGAAAATCAGGCATGGATTGCCTCGATTGGGCAGTCGAGAGCGTCATGGATGAGGCATGGACGCATCACATTCCTCGGTTGATGGTCTTGAGTAATCTCGCCCAGTTAATGGACATCGAGCCGCGTCAACTCACCGATTGGTTCCATGCAGCATTTGTTGATGCTTTCGATTGGGTTGTTGAGCCAAACGTTCTCGGAATGGGAACCTTCGCTCTTGGTGATGCTATGATGACAAAACCGTACGTATCAGGCTCACCGTACATCAAAAAAATGGGTGATTTTTGTTCATCATGTGAATTCCATCCTGCGAAAACCTGTCCAATATCACCCATGTACTGGGCATACTTTGAGCGTCACAAGGGCGCTTTTGCTGGAAATCACCGTCTAGCGATGACTTTGCGAACCCTTGAAAAACGCTCCGAAGAGAAGAAACAAATCGATAGAGCAACGTTTGATCACGTCACACGTACTCTCGGTCAAGGCCAATCTCTCGCTTCACAAACTAAGTTGTAGAATTTATTTCGGGCTCGTCATTTCTTCAGGACGGACCCATTCATCGAATTGTTTGTTGGTTAGTAAACCGAGTCCAATAGCACTCTCTCGCAGTGTGAGCCCGTTTTCATGGGCATTCTTTGCAATCTTTGCAGCCTTGTCGTAGCCGATGTGATTGTTCAGTGCTGTAACCAACATCAAGGAGTTATCGAGATGCTTCTGGATGTTTTCCTTATTGGCTTCCAATCCATCGATGCATCGTTCTCCAAATGCGACACAAGCATCACTGAGTAATCGAATACTATGCAAGAGATTATGGATCATCATGGGCTTAAACACATTCAACTCGAAGTTGCCCTGACTGCCTCCGATTGTAAGGGCGGTATGGTTTCCCATTACTTGGCAGCAGACCATGGTCAATGCTTCTGATTGTGTTGGGTTGACCTTCCCTGGCATGATACTACTTCCTGGCTCGTTGGCTGGAAGTGATAACTCACCAATTCCACAACGTGGTCCAGATCCAAGCCATCGCATATCGTTTGCAATTTTCATTAAACTCGCAGCAAGTGTGTTCAGTGCTCCACTTGCAGCCACAATCGCATCATGTGCAGCGAGTTGTGCAAATTTATTCTCTGCACTTACAAAGGGAAGTTGGGTTCGTTTTGCGATTTGTTCGGCAACCTTCTCAGCAAATTCAGGGTGCGAATTCAATCCTGTACCGACCGCAGTTCCGCCAAGTGCAAGTTCAAACAAATCCTTCTGAGCGTATTCAATACGACGGAGATCAGCTTCAAGCATGTGGACATAACCGCTGAATTCCTGTCCAAGCGTCAATGGTGTCGCGTCCATCAAATGGGTGCGACCAATCTTGACAATTTCATTGAATTCCTTTTGTTTAGATTGTAATTTTCTCTTCAAACTACGAACAGACTTGAGGAGACTATACTCAATTTCTTCCGCAGCAGCAATATGCATTGCAGTTGGAAAAGTATCGTTGGATGATTGCCCTTTATTGACGTGGTCGTTTGGATGGACAGGTGATTTGCTTCCGAGTATACCTCCAGCCAATTGGATGGCTCGATTGGCAATCACTTCGTTTGTGTTCATGTTGGTTTGTGTGCCAGAACCGGTTTGCCATATGCGCAGCGGAAAGTGATCATCCAAATCGCCATGCATTACTTCTTCACCAGCATCAACAATCCAATCCGCAATTTCTCGATCGAGAACGCCAAGATCACGATTCGTGCGGGCGGCTGCAACCTTGAGAATACCAAACGCACGAATCAATGGCCGAGGCATTACATCATCTCCGATGTCAAAATTGACCAATGATCGAGCGGTTTGACAACCGTAGAATTTGTCCCCAGGAACTCTCATTTCACCCATAGTATCGGTTTCGATTCGAAACTCAACATTGGATTTGGTCGAACGAGGCCTTGCTTCTCGGCTGATTTGATGGTACGTTCCCTTATCGTTGAGCCGACTTCGAATAGCCTGGACAATCCATGCACTGCGTCCTTTATTCTTACCGCCACCTGTCCATCTGTCAAGCTCTTGTGCGACATCTTCGGGTATGCTGACAGAGACGATGCGGCGGTCTCCAACGTTGTGTTTCGCCATATTATTAACTAAAATCGACCGTTATTAAATAAACCTGAATACGATTCTAGTTCATGAATTGAACTGATAAACCTCCTCTACATGGAATAACTATGGAAGATAAATCCAATTTTATGCCGAACCTTACGACTGGATATGGCATTGTACTTACCCTATGGGGTTTGATCGTGACAGCAATATCCGAGGCGCAATCAATTTCTTCATTCGCTCCAGCATTGTTTGGACTACCTCTTTTGATATCCGGAGAAATGGCGAAAGCGCCTGAAGCGAATCGGAAATTATGGATGCATGTAGCAGTGACTTTTGGCCTACTTGCAGCGCTTGGAGGAACTCGCTTCTTCATGGTCATGTCCGATGGGTTGAACTATGCATCAACATCAATGCTGATGCTTTTCGTTACAGGTTCAATCTACACATTCCTTTGCGTGCGCTCGTTCATCGATGCGCGCAAATCCGGAGCAATGGAAGCGACCGAATAATCAGAATTTACGTCGACCCTTCACAGTAGGTGCAGACGTGTTGGTGACGTCGAAATCGTCCTCGTCGCCTTCGTCAGTCTTGATAGAGACATCGATTTGAACATCTCGAGATGAGTCTTTCTTAGCATCCATCTTGTCGATGGTTTTCATGAGCATAGCGAACTCTAACTCAAGGTCTTCGAGTGCATCACTTAACTTCTCGATTTGACCTGCGAGACGTTGAGCGATTTTGCGAGCCTTGGACAAGGTTCTATCTTTTCCCATGATACCATCCTTTCATCGATTGATTATGAATCCATCGAATCCAAATCAACATCGTTTGGACCGATTCCAATCGTAATCTCACCATGTTTCCACACTCCTCTATACATGAGCATGGTCTGAAATGGTGTAGCAACATCTCCCTCGGCAGTCACTGCGATGACGCCACCCCGGCCACCGATTGGTTCAACAGCATCGAGAACGTCTCGACACGCATCATCAAGGCTCAAAGCAGCCTCAAATTTGGTGGCAAGGCGATGTGCTCCACAAGTTCGAATGAATGCTTCCCCGACACCTGTACATGATATGGCAATGTTTGCATCAGCCCATGTGCCTGCACCGATAATGGGCGTATCGCCAATGCGTCCTTTTGGTTTCCCCGTCATACCTCCTGTTGAGGTTGCAGCGGCAACGCCTCCATTTTTGTCGAGAGCAACGGCTCCTACAGTCCCCATTCCTTCGAGATCATGGTCAAGAACAGAATCGTCTTCATCGGTTGCGCCAGGTCGAGCGTTTTGCTCTTTCCACAAGTTCCATTGTTTTTGTCGAAGGTCAGTGATGAGCCATGTTGGTTGGACCTCTTCTACTCCATTTTGAATTGCAAATTCATCAGCTGCTTGACTATTCAACATCACTGGCCAACCTTGTTTGAGAATGCAGTTTGCAGCACGAATGGGATGTCGGATTCGACGTACGTTAACCACAGCACCTGCAGCACCATCCGCTCCATTCATGATCGATGCATCCATCGTAACGGTACCATCTTCATCCAAAACAGAACCAATTCCTGCATTGAAGAGCGGTTCATCTTCCATCAATTCAACGGCTTGTGTAACCGCTTCCAAAGCATCGATTGAACCCGATTCAAGCGCATCTCCAATCGATTTGAGAACGTGATGCATGCAACGAATTCGGGCAGGATCTAGCGAGGTCAAACCTCGCCATTCCCCATCTCCTCCTGCCCCACCATGAATGGCGAGAATGGTCATCGTATTCACTCTACAACTGAACAGCGAATAATCTGTTGAGGCTGTGCAGGTCGATCGCCAGCTAACTTCTGGCAACGCTCAATCGATTTGACAACATTCATGCCGTCGGAAACTTGTCCAAACACGGCGTGGTTACCGTTGAGCCATGGTGTTGCGACCGTGGTAAGGAAGAATTGGGAACCACCAGTATTCTTTCCAGCATTAGCCATCGATAGAATGCCGGGTTTGTCGTGCTTGAGGTTAAGGGCAGATGGTTCACAAGGAATCTTCCATCCAGGTCCACCGGTTCCTGCTCGTCGAGACATTGGATCTTTGGAATTTGGACATCCTCCTTGAATCATGAAATCCTCGATTACACGATGGAAATGGAGTCCGTCATAGAATCCGTCATTGACGAGTTTGACGAAATTCGCTACTGTATCCGGAGCGCTTCCGTGAAAAAGTTCGATGGTAATGTTTCCTGCTGATGTCTCCATGAGTACGTGCATGATTCGACCATGAGCATACACTTCAAGAGCATTTGCTTGTGGATTCAAGCAATGGTGACGGTCTCAGAATTGGAACCACACCTTCATCAACAGATAGCCTGTCTTTTGCCCATGAGCGACCTAAGGGATATCGAAATCGAGACTATTGAAGGAAACAAAACCACACTACGTCAACTTGGAGGAACCACATACCTGATCGTCAATGTTGCAAGTGCTTGTGGCTTTACGGCACAATACGAAGGCATGCAAGCACTGTACGAACAAAAGCAATCTGAAGGCTTGGTAGTAGTCGGATTCCCATGCAACCAGTTTGGTGCTCAAGAACCGGGCTCACATGAAGAAATTGCGACGTTTTGCGAAACACAATATGGAGTAACTTTTCCAATGATGGCTAAGATTGAGGTCAATGGAGGCAATCGACATCCTCTGTATGCTGAATTGTGTAAGGTTCCCGATCATGAAGGTAATGAAGCCATTAAGTGGAATTTCAACAAGTTCATTGTGCGTGAAGACGGTTCAGTTGAGCGCTATTCACATCGCACCGCCCCTTCGGAATTGCCGCTCTAATCGTTCATTTTTCCGAAAATAAGTAACGAGATTCAAATGCAAAGCCAATCCTGTTTAGGGTATGGTCAAGCAACTGCCTTGCATTCCAATGGGATGTTCAGCTTGTTGTCGTGAAACGACCATGCCACTAACCGAGGCCGAAGCAAAGCGTCTTTCACGACGAACGGGAATGTCTCTTCAGTCATTTACTTGGGAGAAAAATGGAATTCTTACCCTTCTCAACGATGAGAAAACACGAGCATGCGTCTTTCTTCTCACGGGTAGTTCCGATGTCAATGCTGAAGGTATCTGTTCGGTTTACGAGGTCCGGCCTGAAGGATGTCGTAAGTATCCAATAGTTCTGAATTCTAATGATGATGCAATCTTGGACGAGGGATGTCCTCATCGCCAGGACTTTCCAGAACCAACCGAATCCGATGCGATCGAACTGCTCAATCTTGAGGAACGGTTGTTGCGTAAATGAGGACTCGTCCAAGAGAACCGTGAACTGAAACGTACCACGCGTTCTGATAAAACCATCCTGTTTGATCGAGCATTCCCTCGAGCGTATCCCATGCATGGTGCTTGAGTGAAGGGCGTTCATCCATCTCAAGCGGACGAGTCAATAATTCTGAACGAGGCTCTGTTGGAAGAATCAATACAAGCCCACCATCAACAACTTCTCGTGCGCTTACAAGCGTCTTTTGAAGGAGATCGGGATAATCCATTGAGCCCTGTGAATTTCTTCCATAAGGAGGATCTAGAACGACGCCAGTAAAAGCATTCGACTTATCTTTTGGAAGCGCCGCTTTGATGTTTGTTGCATCACCTTGAACGAATGGATTCAATTGCGAACCAGCCCATTCAAGATTCTTTTTTGCTCCTTGAATCATCTCTTCATTAAGGTCCATGCCAATTGCGCTTCGCCCACTCAATACGGCTTCGATAGTAAATCCGCCTGTACCTGTCATTGGATCGAGACAAGCGCCTGCTGAAAGGGGACCGCAAGCAAGATTAACAGCGAGCCGAGCAAGGCGAGGTTCCAAACTAACCGGTTTGAAGAATGGCCTCCGACTTGCTCGGCGTTCAATGCTGGAGTCGCCTTTTGGACCATGATTCAATAACCACCCAAATGTGACGCTTTGAGAATATTCATCAAGCAGCAGTCCGAATGAACGCTCAGGTTTCTCAAGATCAATGGTAGCTCCCATGCGGCTTAGGATTCCTCCAATCATCCCAGCGAGTCCAGTACGTGAACAACCTTCAATCCCTTGTCCATGTTTCCAAGCATGAACTGCGCAAGACGAATGCCCGTGCGGATACTGTTCCAGGTATTGCTTCACCTGACCTAACAATAATTGTTCATCCACCCAATCTTCATTGATTCCATTTGTGAATACCGCTTCAATCCCTGCGGAAATTGAAAACTCTTCAACACCCTCTGAAAAGGTGAGTTGAGCAAGCCGCGGTGAGGAAAGAGCCTTGACCATCTCATTCGGGAAGAGGGCGGAAACTTCAGCCCGAGCAAGCGCAGGATGCCATCCGCGCAATGAGACAATGCACTCGCCCATACGCTTCCCTACTGGTGCAGGTTCTTCACGGCACCGCATGCGAACCATGACATACTCTCGACCTTAACCATTGGATATGGGCTGCAACCTTAGAGACCTTGCAACTGCGGAAGACATCAATCTCGCAGAACTCAAGGGCAAGCGAGTTGGAATCGATGCATTCCTGACAGCATTCCAATTCCTTACAACAATTCGAGACCGATCACCAACTGGTGACGGCGGTCCACTACGTGACTCCAAAGGACGAACAGTTGCTCATTTGATGGGAATTTTGACGCGTACCACAACCATGCTTTCACTCGGCATTCAACCTGTATTCATCTTCGACGGCCCATCGCCTGAATTGAAGGCGGATGAACTTGCAGCACGCAGAGCGCGTCGACTTGAAGCGGAAGCCGCTCACAAACAAGCTCTCGAAGACGGAGATTATCAGACTGCACAAAAGATGGCTCAACGTATCGTTCATTACAGCCCGGAAATGGTTGAAGATACGAAACAAATGCTCGACCTTCTCGGCGTCCGATGGGTCGATGCGGCTGCAGAAGGTGAAGGACAGGCCGCTGTAATGGCCGTTAAAGGGCAACTCGATGTTGTTGCAACTCAGGACTGGGATGCACTTCTGTACGGAAGCCCAGTACTCGTTCGAAACTTAATGAGCGATGGAAGCAAACGACACGGTCGTACGGTTCGTGCTCAGAAAATCATACTCTCGGAAATGCTAGCAGAGCACGATCTATCGCGTGAACAACTCGTCGATTTGGCTATCATGATCGGGACAGATTTCCATCCAGGATTGAAAGGAATTGGCCCAAAGACTGGAATCAAACTCATCAAATCACTCGGAACGATTGAAGCAATTTGCGAAGAGAAGGACAGGGATATTCCAGAACGCTTAGATGAGATACGTGAAATATTCCTCAATCATCCATCAACTGAAGTCGGTGATGAAGCACTCAAACCCGGACAGGTTGATGTTAAAGGATTGATTCAGTTCTTGCAAGAGGAGCGAGAATTCAGCCAACGGCGCATCGATGAAGCATTAACGAAGTTGCGTAAAGCGAATCTTGTTCGTGAAGGTGGCCAAACCTCTTTGTTCTCATTTTGAATTTAGGCTGGATCAAGTCCAGGCAACATTTCGAGATCTGTTGTTTCGACATCAACGCCCATAGATGTAAGACTACGGGCCAACCCTTCGGCTTGATGAGCGGCTGAAAAGCGTTCTAAGATACGCTCACGGCCAGCCTTTGACCACGCTTTTCGATTGGTTTCTTCACCAGCCTGTTCTACTGCTTTGACCCATTGTTCAAGCCCCTCTTCAGTATTTGGCCACGGTAATCTTCGGCCATTGAATCCGTCCGTGACCGTATGCGTGAATCCGCAATCGTTGACGACCAAGGCCGGTGTTCCGACCATAACTGCTTCCATTGGAGTTAGACCGAATCCTTCGGTTCGAGCAGTTGCGATCAATGCGTGAGCATTACGCATTAATGCGACGATTTCCATTTCATCAATTCGAGGCATGATGACCAATTCAGCACCATATTTTTCTGCTTGACGTTGCATTTCTTCAGTTCCTCCACCACCGACATGGACGAGTGGAAGTGATGATGCTGCAGCAATTTGTACTGCCTCTTTACTGCCTTTCATGAAACATGCTCGACCGATGGTGAGAAGATACGAGCCGTTTGGTTTGTGAGCGAAGGAGTCCCATACGTTTCGTTCCTCATCGTTTTCTTCAGCAGGCCATGCTGAAGGGTCGATGGCTGGCCATAGAACGCCGACTTCAGCAGGACGTAACTGTTCATCACGGAAGTTCACATCTCCTGCAATCCACTTCTTACTCGTTGGCCAACCATATGAGGATGCAAGCATACGTGAACTTGTCGGCGTATTGGCTGATACGGCTGTTTTTGGACGCTTCCATAGGCGTTTGTGCCAGCGCTGATCCCAACGACGTAGATAGGTAAGAGCCAGGTTTTTGACGAATATTGAATTACGTAATTTCCCATCCATATCTCGTTGAAGAACGTCGTCGTAAATGCCCTTGTTACGTTCATGAATGAACACGTACAACGGTCGATTGTTTGGAATGATATCGAGGACTTCCAAACCTCCTGTACCAAGAACGATGCAACAAGCATCTGCGACATCAAGCGCTGGTTGTAATTTTGTTCTCAATCCTCGCCATGCTTTGAGAGCTGTACGGCCGGCCTTTGCAGTCATTTCAGCAAGTGGCCCACTAGGTTGCTGCCAAGGGATGTCTGGAACGATTACGTCGATATCGAGTTGTTCACATCGTTCGAGAAGGAGTTGAGGCGCATTGAGAGTAGCGACAGTGATCGACCACCGTTTTGCATGTTCAGGCAATGCGACGATGAGATCTCGTTGTGCCCCTCCCAATAACGCCATGTTGCGGTGCAAGATGACAAGGCGAGGTTTGCTCATGTTCTCACCCGCTGATACACTTCAAGCAAATCGTCGACGACGTTCGACCATAGGTAGGGTTTCGAAGCCTTGCGACCGTTTTCTGACCACGTTGAACATTGAACATCATCCGATCCAAGTAACGTTTCGATGGCATGAACGAGTTCGGTAGCATCGCCCGGAGAAACCGATAGTCCTGCATTTGGTTCTGTAACCAAACGCCCCAAGTCATTAACATCGGACATGACTACAGGCGCTCCAGCATGCATGGCTTCGAGTAGGACCGTCGGTAGTCCTTCGAATCGTGATGGAATCAATACTCCTTTGGCTTGTTCAAACAGCCAACGTTTCTCACAATCTTCTACGCGTCCTAACTTTACGATAGAATCAGGATATGTCGATGAAGCAATTCGTTCATTCAACCATTGATTCAATTCTCCGCTACCAGCGATAGCGAGTCGTGCTTCCGGCTCGCCTTGTTGGCAGAGTGAATCCCAGGCATCCATCAAAACATCAAGGCCCTTTTGTTCGCTTAGTCGACCAACGAAAACGAGGAGGGGGTGCTCTTCAACATTCGATGGGAGTGTGGAAGGGCGTGAAGCATCTTCAGCAACAGGCTCAAATCCATTAGGCAAAACATCGATCGCTTTGCCAACGCCCCTGCCTTTGAGATGGTTCGCATAATATGGCGTCAATGCAATACGAGCGCTCGATGATTGAAGCGTTCGACGTCCTTGAAGAGCCCAACGTATTCGCTTCACAATCTTTCCAGTTAGACTGGTTTTGATGTAATCGTTGTGAAACGTAGTCACCACTGGAATCTTTTCTTTTCTTGCTCGCTTTAACGATCGTCGAATCAGTATCGGTAATGTGTCATGAAGGTGGACGATATCGAAATTCATATCGAGATTTTTGATTGAAACAACAGGATCGATACCACCGAGAATTCGCTTTGGCGGTAATCGAATCACTTCCACGCCATCGCGGATGAAACGCTTCTCTTCGTGTTCTGGAATATCTGCGCACCAAACGGTGGCTTTGTGTCCACGCGCAACCAATTGTCGAGCAATGTGTTCAACGTGCTGGTTGCCCCCGCCAATGTGAGGCCAATACCAGACATGGACGAGAAGAACGCTCAGAGGCGCATCCACATCTGAAGGTTCCATGATGCGAATGGCTCGTCTTTGCTACATTAGCCATTCCCTATTCTGTCAATATAAGGTGCAAAGAATGCATGTGAATCGGAGTTTTCAAGTCATATCGAGCATCGTTCTTCACCATGCGAACTCTGACTACGCTGATTGTGGTCGGACTCTTTCTCTTGCCCGGATGCACATATTTCGAAGGAGATGAAGGCATAGAGGAGGATATTGTCATCGATGTTATCCGTGGATGTACAGATGAAAACGCAGAGAATTACAATCAAAGCGCTGAAGAAGATGACGGCTCATGCGCCTATCCAGAACCCGACCCAATCTTTGGATGTACAGATCCGGATGCAACCAATTACGATGAGACTGCAACCGATGATGATGGTAGCTGCGAATATATGGAAACAATTCCTTGCAATGGGATGGTGATACTTTGCCATCGCCCTTACGACCATGTAACATTCCCAGAAACACACAATGCATTTTCGACACATGAAGACAATATCTTCTATCCTGCAAGCAATCATCGAACAGGTTTCCAAGCACAATGGAATGCAGGAATGCGCGCCTTCATGCTCGATACGCACTATCTGAACGATGTGGATCAGAGCGCATCGAATGTGCGTTTTTGTCATGGTGATTCAAGTCGTGGCTTCAGCCCCTGCACTTACGGTAATGTCGACCCATGGGTTTGGTTAGGAAAACTTGAATCTGAAATGCAATCGGAAGAGCGAGATATTGTCACATTGTTGATTGAAAATCATGTCGAAGCAGACCACCTCAAAGCATTGCTGGACGATGTTGGTCTAAGTGATATGATGTACATTCATGAACTAAATTCCGAGTGGCCAACGCTGATTGAACTCATCAACATGGACAAGCGATTGGTCGTGTTTTGGGAACAATCTGGCGATAATTCCCATCCTTATTTTCACGATTTTTTGACCTTTGGCTGGACTACGAATTATGCTGATGATAGTACCTCTTCGATGGATTGCAATCCATTACGTGGTGATGATTCACAACCTGTCTATCACATGAACAATTGGCTGAAGAACCAAGCAGGACTTTCAGATCCAACCCGTTCAGCCGAAGCTAATGATGTCGATTTCATGGTTGAACGCGCAGAAGAGTGTATCGAAGATCATGGAAAGCGACCGACCTTTATTGCCGTCGATTGGTGGGAAGACGGCGATGTTGTCGAAGCAGCACGCTTGGTTAATCTCATTGAGGTTGCATGAATCGAAGAGGACTTGCGAGTGTTGTAACGCCGTTCTCATCAAGTAAAGTGCCTCGAGCAACGCTCTGAACATCCTCAAGTGCTTCAGAAATCGTGTTGATTGGAGCGCATGGAATGCCTTGCAGAAGTTGCTCTAATTCGGCTCGAGTGTGCGGCGCGACCCATGTTTGAATCTGTGATTCAATTTCTTTCCTGTTCTCGATTCGCCCTTCATTTGAACGCCATTCTTCCACATCGGAGATGCCAGAAACGGTACAGAACTTGGACCATTGTGTATCGGAACCCACTGCGACAACGAACCATCCATCTTTTGCTTCAAAGGCACGATAAGGGACGAGATTTGGGTGAGCAGAACCCATTCGAGAAGGATCAACGCCGCTAGCGAGAACGTTCTGTGCTTGATTTGCAAGTGATGCTACGGCACAATCCCAAAGACTGACATCGATGTGTCGAATGGTTCCTGTTCGTTCACGGTCGAGAAGAGCTGCAAGGATTGCATTTCCAGCATACAATCCGGTGATGATGTCGATCCAAGCCACGCCGACCTTGACCGGTTGGCCATCGGCTTCACCAGTAATACTCATGATTCCGCTTCGTGCTTGAAGTGCGAGATCATAACCCGGCTCGTCTCGACGAGGTCCTGTAGCCCCATATCCTGAGATGGAACAAATGATGGTGTCTTTTGGTAAATCGCCAATAAGTCGTTCAAGCGTACCTGGCTTGAAGTTCTCAATGATGACATCGGCCCATTCTATCAATTCCATAAGTTGCTCTTTCTCATCTTTCAAGTTCAATTGAAGAATGGACTTTCCACGATTGCAACACAGGAAATATGCTGCGACCCTCTCACCATCAAAATCTGTGGTAAAAGGTGGACCCCAGCCACGTGTATCATCGCCCCATGGAGCCTCAATTTTGGTAACATTCGCACCTAGATCGGATAACATTTGAGCCGTGTAAGGGCCAGCTAAGATTCGGGACAAGTCGAGAACGTTGATTCCATCCAAGATTCCGCTCATGACCCCTCCAGACATCCGAAAGAGTTGAACCCAACCCTCCTGCTTTGTGGCCATGAGCGAGGAGAAATCCAACCACAATCGCCTGTGGTGGGGCTTGCTCATATTCGGGCTTCTCCTTCATCTGTCCTCGATTTCATCGAGCGATTATGGACTTGATACACATCTTCATCTTGCAGCGATTGAATCGAACGAAGACGGTACACCGAATCTGGAATGGGGCGATGTTCGCCCTGAAGATCCCCTTGCAAGCAACCCGGATGATTTACAGATACTCGAGCGCGGTTGGTGGCAAATCTTGGAATTGTACCCTTCTTGGCTCCTTCCCTTTGCAGCATTTTTACCGATGCTTGCATTGATTGGACTTCTCTTAATCATGACGAAAGGGCGTCCACATTTGGCGGCTCTTGTTGCGATTCATCCATCACTGATTTTTGCTACTGGACGTCTCTATCCCGAATCGACTGTAGCCCTCGCAGTCGCTGGAATTATTCTTGCATCGCTGCACTTGTTTGAACGGAAAGGATGGGCGCTTCTTCAATGGGTTCTGCTCGCTGTTGCAAGCATCCATTTGCTTGTACTCGTCAAAGGACTATCGTCTATGATTGGATGGTATTTAATCGCTGCATTATTGGCATGGATTGGATTAGATCGATTGGTTCCGAAATTCCAAGAATATTCACGAAATCCGATGATGGGGCTATCCATCTCAATCCCGATTGTTTTGATTGCAATGATAGCTGCTTCATTTACGGCAGGAGGGTCGTTAGCAACGATTCAAACCCACCCGATAGAGTGGTTATTCTCTCTATTCATAGCCTTGATCGATGGATTTGGCCTCTACTTGTTGGTTGGAATATGCTGTTGGCCATTCTTGTCCGACCTGATCACTGACCTGAAGAAATCAAATGAGAATGGACATGTTTTCCTCTTCATCTTCGTTGCTTCTGGAACGCTCCTAATGTCGATGTGGATTGCTTCGCTTTGGGTGTTTGAAGCAAATCGCTGGGATCTTCCATTGTGGGAGAATATGATTTTGATGGGCAATAATGGGAGATACATCACAGCCCTAATCTTCCCATTTTTGCTCCTTATTCACCGAAGTTCGAAAGGCAAATTCACATCGATTGGTAAGCCGCTAATGCTGGCTTTACTCATCGTACTACCACTCTCGATGCTTGCAGGAATGCATGGTCAAACGATGTGGACCGACGATGCTGCACGCTCGTTCTCAGATGAAATCGATGTGGGGGAGGATTTCCTCTACATCGATGATGAAGCCCTTGCAATGCATTGGTTGTACACATTCCGTCTTGAGGTTGATTCGGAAGGAGATCATGAGATCACAGGCCATTGGCGAGCACCCGATAGCAATTGGGAGATTGAGTTGGAGGGACAGGCTATACAGAATCGTGGCGATTTGAGTGATGTTCACTACCTTGTTATTGCTCCAAACATCGATGTCGATGTACCAAATGGGTGGGAAAAGATGGCATCAGGAGAGGCTCCATTCCTCAATGGTGGAGGCGAATGGATGGTCTATCGAGCAGTGTGATTATAGCGAGGGGTTCAAGACATGCGTACTCGAGGGTTGTAACGGAGGGACCAAGGTGCGACGTGCCGGCGCTCACAACTCTTTACCTGACGAGGACCCCGTTCAAACCCATGAATGGGAGATTTCGGTCAAGGAAGTTGTCGAACAACAAGGGGCTCAACGCGCTGAACGTTTGCTTCACAGTGCAATTGCAACAGGTGCTGAAGCGGGTATTGATATCGATACGACGACAACACCGTATCTCAACACCATCGCTCCAGACATGCAGGGTTCTTACCCAGGCGATCTTGAGATGGAAAAGCGACTCCATACTATCAACCGCTGGAATGCAATGATGATGGTAACTCGAGCCAACAAATATGTCGATGGAATTGGCGGCCACATCTCGACCTATGCATCAGCATCCCATCTATGGGAAGTTGGTTTGAACCATTTTTATCGAGGAAAGGATGGAGAAGGCTGGGGCGATCACGTCTATTGGCAAGGCCATGCATCTCCTGGAATCTATGCTCGCGCTTGGCTTGAAGGTCGATTGAGCGATGATAACATTACCAATTTCCGTCAAGAGGTAGGTGGCGAGGGCCTCTCCTCCTATCCGCACCCAAGATTGATGCCTAACTTCTGGGAATACCCGAGCGTCTCAATGGGTCTTGGAGCAATGACAGCCATTCATCAAGCCCGATTCAATCGCTATCTGCATCATCGTGGCCTAGCCGATACAACGCTTTCTCGAGTATGGTATACGATGGGCGATGGCGAATCCGATGAACCCGAATCTCTTTCAGAATTGGCCTTTGCAGCACGTGAAGGATTGGACAATATTGTCATGATCATAAATTGTAATCTTCAACGGTTGGATGGGCCGGTTCGCGGCAATTCAAAAATCGTTCAAGAACTGGAAGGACGGTTTCGAGGTGCAGGTTGGAACGTGATCAAAGTCCTCTGGGGATCGTCATGGGATACTTTGTTTGCTAAGGATACGAGTGGTACGCTGGCCAAGCGACTTGCAGATCTTGTTGATGGTGATGAGCAACGCTTGTTTACAGCTGAAGGGGCTGTTATTCGAAAGGAATTATTTGCAGGTAAGGAATTAACAGCGATGGTTGCTGATTATTCGGATGAAGAACTTGAAGCACTGACCGAAGACGTTGGAGGCCACGACTTCCTCAAGATTCATGCCGCATACGCTACAGCCTGCGCCCATAAGGGAAGGCCGACGGTCATTCTTGCTCGTACCATCAAGGGTTATGGACTTGGGCCAGCCTTTGCAGGTCGAAATACAACTCATCAGCGCAAGAAAGCTGATGAGAATGATTTGCGATTGATCCGCGATGCTATGGGGCTTGATTTCACAGATGAGGACTTGGAAAAACTCCCATTCATTCATCCAAAAGATGTTCCTGAAGTCGTTGCCTATGCAAAGAAGCGACGAACTGCAATGATGGGCCCTATGCCGGAACGTCGAGTTCCAGAAATCGATCTTACACTTCCAGAAGATTCGGTCTATGCGGATTTTGATGAAGGGACAAAGGGTAGTTCACAGGTTTCGACAACCATGGCATTCGTTCGTTTAATGCGCGGATTGATGAAGACCAAGCAATTTGGAGAGCGTGTTGTTCCACTAATTCCTGATGAGGCCCGTACCTTTGGAATGGATCCCCTATTTGCTGAATTTGGAATATATCATCCCGAAGGCCAACTGTATAAACCGGTCGACCACAAGGTATTGATGAAGTATAAGGAATCTGCAAAAGGGCAGATTCTTGAGGAAGGAATAAACGAGGCAGGGGCACTTTCTTCGTTTATTGCGGCTGCAACATCTTATGCGACTCAAGGTTCGCCAACGATTCCATTCTACATCTTCTACTCCATGTTTGGATTCCAACGTGTTGCAGATCTAATTTGGTCTGCAGCGGATTCGAGAGCTCGAGGTTTCCTAATCGGAGCAACATCAGGACGTACTACACTCAATGGGGAAGGATTGCAACATCAAGATGGTCATTCCCTACTAATGGCACATTCCAATCCAGCGGTTCGCGCTTATGATCCAGCCTTTGCGTTCGAATTATCAACAATCATCAAGCAAGGAATTGTTGAGATGTGTGAGCAAGATAGCGATGTTATGTATTATCTCGCGGTTTACAACGAGAATTATCCAATGCCTGCAAAACCAAAGGATTGCGAGGAAGGCATTCTCAAAGGATTGTACAAACTTCGAGATGCTCCAGCGGGCGATGGTCCAATGGTTCGATTGATTGGATCGGGTCCGATTATGCTTCAAGTGTTAGATGCAGTTGAGAAATTGGAAACCTTTGGAGTACGTTCCGAAATATGGTCTGCAACTTCCTATGGAGAACTTCGTCGAGAAGGAATGGATGTTTCTCGATGGAATCGCCTAAATCCTGGTGAATCGATGAAATCCTCATGGGTTGAACAACAATTCGGAGAAGATACGTCGCCGATAGTCGCAGTATCGGATAACGTTGCAGCGGTTCCAGAAATGATTCGAGAGTGGGTGAATGCACCATACACAGTTCTTGGTACCGATGGATTCGGTCGTTCCGACACCCGTCCTGCCCTGCGCCGCTTCTTCGAAATTGATGGTGAAGCAGTTGCACTTGCAGCACTTTCATCTCTCGTCCGAGAGGGTCAATTGAAGGCATCCGTGTATGGTGACGCTATGGCTTCGTTCGGCGTATCTACTGAGCGAACAGACATCACAAGCCTTTGATCGGCGGAATCCAAGCACCATCGTTTCGAGCATGGTCGAGGATATGCCAATAAATCGTGTCCAAATCAATATCAGGATTTTCAACCGAGTTAATTTCAGAAATACCTAGTGGCTTTGCAAGCCGCTTCCAAGCTCCTTTTGCATTCCATCGCAATCCAATGATATGTTGAGCAGGGCCACACGTAGGTAGGGAAAAGCGCGTCTTCCATGGCCGCTCAATCAGGTTGCTTTTTTTAGCAGTTGAATGAACCGTTTTCCAAGAATCGTTCTTTCCATACTTCTTATTGACGAGCCAAGATGGATTGATCGACGAGTCGAGTACGAAATTCTGTTCGATCAATACTGGAATCATCCAAGAAGCAATGTAACCTGCTGGGGCACGAAACCAGTGCTTGAAGTATTGAGGGAAATGATGTTCCAAGATTGAAACAGATTTGGCCAAATCCTGAGAGAATTCTTCCGAATCCTCTGGCCAAGCCGACCAACTACGATGATGCAAACCATGGCATCCGATACTGATTCGCTCACCAAAATCAGCACAAAGTTCTGTTATCAATTGTACGAATTCATCGGATTCGCACTGATCTGCAATAATGAACAATGTGACTGGTAAATCGTGCGTATCCATCCAAGCTACGAACCCTTTCATTCCTAATTTGAATCGCTCTGAAAGATTCGGTAATGTAAGGTCAGGATTTGAACGAGTTGGATGACCTTGATTTGATGGAACATGACGAATATCGTCGGTATCGACGGTCAACCAAGTCCTTCGCACGCCCTTCACATCCGAGGCAAATCGATGACGTGGATTTTGTGTGGAACTGTTTTGTCATTTAATTCAATACCAATGAATTCGTCAATGATCTGGCCGTTCCATCGCTGACAAATACGTTCAGCAGTAATCAATCCCGCTTCGTTTCGAGGATGGACGGTAATCTCGATCCGGAAAATAGAATCTCTTGAATTAAGCCATTCGAGAACCGCATCTACTGCATTTGAAGCGATACGACGATTTCTGAAACCTTTACGTACCCAATAACCGAGATTGTAATTCGAATGAACCAATTGCATCTCATCACCAAGTCCAATCAATCCAATGAATGTGTTTTCATCATCATGAATGGACCAAAAATGAACGCGGTCAGCATTCGAAAGATGCTCTAAGTCATGCAACATATCTGACAATTGGCGCGTGATATCTTCATCACTCCTCAACCAAGGCAAGGCCGCCTTTGCAGATTCCGAATCTTCCGAATAAGCATCGATGACCATGGGTAGAATGGCTTTGGAAACTGGACGTAGAGAATATCCTCCGGCCAAATCTGGAAGATTCGGTGTTGGTGGCATAAAATCCCTCATGCAGACAGATGTGCGATTGCGTTCATGACGCTCTCATCATTTGGGTAAATACGACGTGCCATTTCGAGCATCCAATTCAGATGCTCAGCACGTCCTGATTGTTGTAAGATAAGGCCAATATGATACAACAAGGAAACATCATCACCAAGATGAGGGCCGAGCGCGTCAATGTTATGCTCAGCTTCTTGGATTTTACCTGCTCGAACCAATCCCAATGACTCAACTACGATACGATGAACTTCTCGTGGATCCATTGGCTCTCCAGCAGGCCAAGGCCAAATCCGTGAACCATTTACAACTTCAGGCGCACCAACATCACCATCATCTACCTGTTCTGGTGAAGATTCAACCACCTCGTCCTCAGGCAACTCGGGAACCACATCCTCCTCCGGTAATTCAGGGACGGCCGGCTCCTCAGGTACTTCTGGAGCAACCTCATCCATATCTTCAGGCAACTCAGGTATACTTGCCTCCTCTTCACCGATTTCATCAGGAATATCAGGAATTGAGATCTCTTCAGGAGGCAATGGCAATTCTTCATCGGTATCAGGAAGGTCTGGAATATCTTCTGGCGAAGGTCCGACGGAGCCGGTGAAATCGACATCCTCCTCTTCATCGCTTGTTTGAATCAATTGTCCCTGTCCAGTGTGTACAGGTTCTGCAACTTCATCGAGTGGATTTGAATCAGGAAGTTCAAATCGGTCTTCGATGACAGGTGCATCTTCTGTGGTTAATTCAACCTCTTCTTGTCCTTCGAATTCAACGGTTTCCGATAGTGTTGGGCCTTCACTATCGATGAAGGAGAATTCACCATTTGAGAGATCCTCTTCATATTGGTCGACCTCGATAGCCACGTCCTCGAGATCCAAAACCGCTTCAACGGCGAATTCTTCTTCCTCAACATCATCATCGTTCATGAGTGTTGAAAGAAGATCGTTTTGAACATCGGAAGCAACCTCAAGATGTTGGTCTCGGGCAGGTTTGTCCAAATCATAGTAGCACTGAACGCATGTGGAGGCATCGACATCGTTAGGAACGCCGCAAAATGGACAAGGGTTTCCATCACCCTCTCCTTCTTTCTTGCGCTTCCAAAACATTGTCTCGCCTACTTTCTCGGTAGGCACTTGTGGTTTAAGCATCACCATCCCATGAGCGATGAATGCTTCATTCGCCATAGTCTGAAATGATGGCAAGAGGTGGAGAAGACATGGGCGAGCGAGGAAAGGTCCGGCGCATGGACAGTTCATCATCGCCGATAGACGTTGAAGTCGAAGGCGAAGAGGGAGGTATATGGCGACGCGGCCAAGACCATTTCCGCCACTTCACTTCACTCCTTGAGGATGAATTAGAAGAAGAAACATCGATGATTCAGGAACGTTGGTCTTCATGGTCGCACCATCGTCTGCAAGCCTCAGGTCTCGCGCTTCTTGGTTTGAAAGGTCGAACAAATGGTAAACTCTACGGCGAGGATATTCTCGTTTTCGAACATCCGGATAGACAACGCCTCGCCCAACATCGATTTACCCACGGTGATATCGTTGTCATCAGTCGTTCTAAGCCTCTTGGTGAGAAAACCATTGAAGGAATTGTGCTCGAGCGAGGACCAACACGATTGCGAGTCGTTGTAGCTCAACGACCAAAAGATCTCAGAAAAGGGACATGGCGTCTTGATAGAGGAGCGAATAGAGTTGCTCACGACCGAATGCAAGAAGCGCTAGAAATGTTTCATTCCACCGAAGTAGACAGGGGAACTATCCTCCGCGATGTTTTGTTAGGACAAGTCCATGATCCCGAAGATAACGCTTCCATGCCTCCGAAAATTTCGGGAAAGTACAATCGATCAAAGGCGGTGCAGGATGAACTGAATCCATCCCAAATCGATGCAATGAATGCAGCAATGAAACGCCGCTTAACCATTATTCAAGGCCCCCCAGGGACGGGAAAAACACATACTGCTGTGGCAACACTTGCTCAACTTGCTAGCGAAGGCCGTGGGCCGATTCTGGCGACTGCTGAGTCCAATGTTGCCGTAGATAATTTGTTGGAGGGGTTGTTAGATTTAGGAATCCGCGCAGTTCGAATAGGTCGCCCAGTGAAGGTTCGCGAGACGTTGCGTATGGCAACGCTCGACGCTCAATTAGAAGACCATCCCAAGCAAGATGAACTCGCCATAGTTCGCGATGAAATGGATGAAGTTCACAGAGCATTACCCAAACTCAAAGGACGAGAAAAAGGATTAGCACATCGTGATATTCAATATAATAAGAAAGAGATTCGTCGTCTTGAGAAAGAAATGATTGCATCGGTTCTTGATAATGCTGAGGTAATTTGTTCCACAAATATCGGTTCAGGACATCGTATTCTCGGAGGTCGCCGTTTTCCCATTGTTTTGATGGATGAAGCAACTCAAGCGATTGAACCGAGTGCATTGATTCCGATTACCAAAGGATGTCGTCAACTGATATTGGTAGGGGATCACAAGCAATTGCCGCCGACTGTGATTTCGAAGAAAGCGGAACGTGGAGGGCTAGGCCGCTCATTGTTTGAGCGTTTAATCGACGTAGGAATCCAAACAAATCTTCTCGATGTTCAGTATAGAATGCATCCAGTGCTGAGAGAGTTTCCAAGTGCTCGATTTTACGATGACCGTCTGAATGATGGATGCACTGCGGCTGAACGCCCTTCTCCCGCAGGCATTCTTTGGCCTGACTGGGACCATCCATTTACATTCATTCCACTTACGGGAGTGGAAGATGAAGAGCAGGAAGGAGGGAGTCGAAGCAATCCTATCGAAGCTGCTAGAATTTATGATTTGGTTCAGGGATTGCTACAACCAGGGGATGTCCAAGCCTCTGAAATTGGTATAATTACTCCTTATAGTGGGCAGGTCCGAGCCCTTTCAGACATCTTTGATAGTAACAAAGGACGCGAGGAAGGAGGCCAATTCGCAGGTCTTGAAATCAATACTGTTGATGGGTATCAAGGCCGAGAAAAAGATGTCATCATCTTTTCCGCAGTCCGATCAAATCCTGATGGCGTTGTTGGTTTCTTGAGCGATCAACGCCGCCTCAATGTTGCTATTACGCGAGCAAAACGTGGCCTCATCGTCGTTGGCGATCCACAAACTCTGCGTTACGACCCGACCTGGAGATCATGGTTGGATTGGGCCGAGGAACGCGGTCTTTTCGCATGGCACTTGGTCAATGGCTAACGCGCAGGTTCAACAACGAACAATTACTGGAGGCATCATGGCGGAAAGTCCGGTAGCGGTCTATCAAGGAGGGACCCTCGCCCAACAAGCCCTCTCAAGCGCACCTGAAGGTATGCTTATCGCACCTATTTGGCGCCGTATTGCGGCATTTGCAATCGATGTCGTTGCAATCTCTTTATTACTTCAAATGCTTACTAGATTTACGTTTCTTGGAATTCTGATCAGTTGGAATTATCTCGTCGAGGATGCGCGTTATGCAGCATCCTTCCTCATGACGTGGGCGATCTTCTTTACTTCGCTTTGGTTGTACTGGAAGTATACTGGCCGTGCATATGGGCGTTCACTTGGACAGCGAGCGTTTCGAATCGCTATTGTACACGACAATGGGACATTGCTTGAATTGCACCATTTTGGACCAAGAGCGTTCCATAAATTGCGCTATCTCGTCCCAGTTCTTGGCTGGTTTTTTGGATTAAGGGATATTCTACGCGCGCGTTCAAAAACTGCAGAATATCGAACATCGATTGATGTTAGGAACCATACCGTCGCTGCAGTTGACTGGTCTCTGCCAAGTGATACGCGCTTGAACTTAAAGTGATGAAGGGTCTACGCTAGACAGGTGAGAGGGATGAATCAAGAACATACTGCAACCGCCGGTTCGCTTTCAGTAATCCTACAATCCGTTCGGATGGAAATCGATGATGATGATGAGGACGTCGTTGAAGTCACACTCAACTTAACCAACGAATCATCTATTCCGCTCGGTGGAATCGCTGCAACTATTGCAACAAGTCTTGGTGCCAAAGTAGAACCAATAGAAGGAGTATCTTCTATTGGCCCAGGACTTACTCGTTCGTTCTCATTTGCTTTCAAACTCAGTGATGGAGAATGGACCTTTTCGCTCGAGGGTCAAGGCCAATCATTGACACTTGGGCCTTACGATGCCGAATTTGAATTTCAACAAACCAAGGGACGGAAACTTGGAAATGCTGTTGGTTCTAGCCTTTTTTCAGGAGCGTTTGATGAAAATCTCGGAGATTTCGGTAACGTGCAAGAACGAGAACTCATAGATTCGAATCAAGTTCAGATGTCTACTTTCTTTGGCGAAAATGCTGAAGGAGGGACCACTAAGATCAGTGCAGGAACCTTCGATAATGTCGAAGAGGATGGGCCAAGGACTCCTCCATGGGAGCAGAATGAGCCCGAATCACCATCCTCTTCTGCAGATGTGTTGCTCAAAACGCCAACG
>CEVR01010850.1_pt1 | contig 28821 bp, 28 predicted proteins | sample 356541 | NCBI WGS metagenome assembly CEVR01 (sample SAMEA2623734, study PRJEB7988) | marine metagenome | isolation source: saline water (ENVO:00002010), including
ATGTCTTTATTATTAAGAAGACCTCCTGGTAGAGAAGCTTATCCTGGAGATGTTTTTTATCTTCATTCAAGATTACTTGAAAGAGCTGCAAAATTAGATGAAAAATATGGAGGAGGTTCAATTACAGCATTGCCAATAATTGAAACTCAAGCAGGAGATGTTTCAGGTTATATTCCAACAAATGTTATTTCTATTACAGACGGTCAGCTTTATCTTGAGCCAGATTTATTTAACTCAGGTATAAGGCCAGCTGTAAATGCAGGTTTATCTGTAACAAGAGTGGGCTCATCAGCTCAAAGAAAAGCAATGAAAGAAGTATCAGGGTCTCTTAAAGGTGAGATGGCTCAATACGATTCATTAAAAACTTTTGCTCAATTTGGAACTGATGATTTAGATGCAATAACTAAGCAACAGCTCGCTAGAGGTGAGAGATTAACTGAATTGTTAAAACAGAATGAAAATGAGCCTCTATCCTTTGAAAATCAAGTTTCTATATTTTATGCAGCAAATCAAGGAGCATTAGATGATGTAGAAATAGAAAAAATATCTGACTTTGAAAAACAATGGTATGATTTTGTTTCAGCTAATTTGCCAGAGGTAATGAAATCTATTTCTGAAGAAGGAGAACTTTCTGATGATTCAAAGAAGAGTCTTGACGGAGCAATTAAAACATTTAAAGGAACTTTTGGGAAATAATTAGATGCCAAGCACAAAAGAACTAAGAGCTAGAATAAGGTCAGTAAGTAACACTTCAAAGGTTACTGGAGCTATGCAATTAATTGCTGCATCAAAAATGAGAAGAGCTCAACAACATGTTTTACAAGGTAAAAAATACTCTGAAACTCTTCACAGGCTTCTTATGAATTTATCATCATCTGTTGATCAAGATCAAAATAATATACCTCTTCTTGAAAGAAGAGAGGTGAAAACTAAATTAATGATACTTATAACTCCAGAGAGAGGTTTAGCTGGAGCATTAGTTGGAAATATTAATAGGAAAGCATTAGATGTAATTAATGCCTCATCAACTAAATATAATATTTTATCTGTGGGTAAAAAAGGTTTTAGATTTGTTAATTCAAGAGGACAAGAAGTAATTGAACAACTTGATATTCCTGATAGACCTGAAATTTCTGACACTGATAGAATTTCTGAAATAGCTATTGATGGCTTTATAGATGGCAAATGGGATCAAGTAGATATTGTATTTAGTGAATTTTTTAGTACAACTTCTCAAATTCCTAAATCTCAAACTATACTTCCTATAACAAATGAAGAAGAAGATAGCGTTGGTTCAAGTCATGATTATATATATGAGCCATCATCTTATGATGTGCTAGTAGACTTGACCCCTAAGTATGTAAGAGCTCAGATCTATCAATCTATTTTGGAAGCATTTGCAAGTGAGCATTCTGCAAGAATGGTTGCTATGCAAAATGCTACAGATAATGCAAATGAATTAATAGGTCAGCTTACATTAGATCTAAACAAAGCAAGACAAGAAACAATAACTGCAGAATTATTAGACTTAATAGGTGGTATTTCTGCATTAGAAGGTAAATAAAGGAGTTAGCTATGGCAAAAGGTGATAAAGGAAAAGTTGTACAAGTTATTGGTACTGTTGTTGATGTAGGTTTTGACCAAAATCAACTTCCAGAGATTTTTCATGCTCTAGAGCTTGAAAATGAAGGTGAAAGATTGGTTTTGGAAGTAGAGCAACATGTTGGTAATTCATGGGCTAGATGTCTTGCGCTGGGACCTACAGAAGGATTAGCTAGAGGAGTAGAAGTTGTTGATACTGGAGCTCCTGTTTCAGTACCAGTTGGTAAGGATTCATTAGGCAGACTATTTAACGTAATAGGAGATCCAATAGATGATGGTGAGCCTATTAATAAAGAAGCTATTAGATGGCCTATACATAGAAAAGCGCCTGACTTTGATCAACAATCTGGTTCAGTAGAAGTTCTAGAAACAGGAATTAAAGTTTTAGACTTAATAACTCCATTCGCTAAAGGTGGAAAAATCGGTGCTTATGGAGGTGCAGGTGTAGGTAAAACAGTTATTATCACTGAGCTAATTAGAAATATTGCTCAAGAACACTCAGGTGTGTCAGTGTTTGCAGGTGTTGGAGAAAGATCAAGAGAAGGAAACGATTTATATCACGAAATGCAGGATTATGGAGTACTAAATTCTACTGCATTAGTTTTCGGACAAATGAACGAACCTCCAGGAACTAGAGCGAGAATTGCTCTTACAGGTCTAACTATGGCTGAATATTTTAGAGACGAACAAAAACAAGATGTTTTATTATTCGTTGACAATATTTATAGATACATTCTTGCAGGTATGGAAGTGTCAGCCTTATTGGGTAGAATGCCTTCAGCTGTAGGTTATCAACCAACTCTTTCAACAGAAATGGGTGATTTAGAGGAAAGAATTACTACAACTGTAAATGGTTCAATTACATCATTTCAAGCTGTTTATGTTCCTGCTGATGATTATACTGACCCTGGTATTGTTACTACTTTTGGACATTTAGACGCGAACGTTTCTTTAGATAGATCTTTAGCAGCTCAGTTTTTGTTCCCCGCTGTTGATCCTTTAGCCTCAAATTCAAGAATTATGGAGCCTGCAATCGTTGGGGAAGATCACTATAATGCAGCTAGAGGAGTACAACAAGTTCTTCAGAGATATAAAGATCTTCAAGATGTTATAGCTATTTTGGGTATTGATGAGTTGTCTGAAGAAGACCAAATAATTGTAGCTAGAGCAAGAAAAATTCAAAGATTTTTAACTCAACCATTTTTTGTTGGTGAAGTTTTCACTGGAATACCTGGAAAATATGTTCCGGTAGCAGAAACAGTTAAGGGATTTTTAGAAATTCTAGATGGAAAGCATGACGATCTGCCTGAACAAGCCTTTTACATGGTTGGAGGTATTGAAGAAGCAGTAGCTAAAGGTGAAGAAATGAAACAGCAAATAGAGAATAACTAAATGGCAAATAACCTAAGTGTAAATATAGTTTCTCCATCAGGTGAGATTTTCTCAGGAGAAGCCAAAAGTGTTCAAGTGCCTGGTGAAATAGGGCAGATGACTATTCTACCTAAGCATGCTGCTATACTATCTACCTTAGTTAATGGGAAAATCTCTGTTACAACAGATGATGATAATATTACGGATTTCGAAATAAATTCTGGGTTTATAGAGAACTCTAATGATAAATTGACGATTATAATAGAAAAGCTAGCTAACGAATAGCGAGCTTTTCTATTAAGCTACCTTACTTGATTGCAATTTTTTCAACAAACCTAAAGCTTCTACTTTTGTAATCTCTCGGCTACATTGAATACAAGCAAGATGATATTTACCTTCAGTGTCAGTATTTATTTCAACGTCCCCTTTTGCATCGCATGGGCAGCACTTAGAATAAATCACTTGTACTCCTTTTATTTTTTATATTTTTACTAATTCCAAAAATATAATAACTGCAGTTATCGTAATTAGTCAAGTGCATTAATAATTTATTCGTTAACAAAATGTAAACTTTTTTTTAGATTTTTATAAACTAAACGAAATCATTTGTATTATAATTGACATGCTTCGTGTTAATTATTATTATATTAATCAAGGGAGTTTTATGGATAACAATAGAGGTTGGATAATTTCTAAGACGGTAACTGTATCTACCAAAAAAGATCAAAGTTCTGAAAGTGAACAATTTAATTATGATCCAGTTGTTGGTGTTTATACTATAAGTGTTGCTTCGGAACTTATATCAATGCATCCTAATACTCTTAGAAAATATGATAAAAATGGTTTAGTTAAACCTTCGCGAACTGATGGAAAACGAAGGTTATATTCTGAAAATGATTTATTAAGATTACAAATTGTTAAATTATTAACAGATAAATATGGCTTAAATCTTGAAGGGGCTAAATTAGTACTTGGATTATCTATGAGAATTAAAGAAGTTGTAAACTTGCTTGAACAAGGAGTAAGTAATCAGGTTTATAAGAATTCCGCTAAAGTAGCTTCAGTCGAGTTAAGGAGACTGTTCCTAGATTTAGGAATAAAAATATAAATATGTCAAAAGAAAATAAAGAATTAGAAGATCAATTAAATCAAAATAAAGAATTACAAGAACAGATAAATCAGTTAACTAATGAAAGGGACAAGTATTTAGATATAGCTCAGAGAGCTCAAGCAGATTTGGTTAACTACAGAAAAAAATCTTCAATTGACCTTCAAGAGTCTGAGGCAAGATCTCAAAGAAGAATTTTGCATCAAATAATTATGATACTTGATCAAATTAATATGGCTTTATCAGCAAAAGTAAATACAAAAACATATAAATCTTGGATTGAAGGTATTGGTTCAATTAATAAAAATCTTGTTACTATGCTTTCAAGTTTTGATTTAATTGAAATCAATCTTGAAAAAGATGATAAGTTTGATCCAAATATTCATGAGGCAATCTCTAGTGTGGAATCAGATAAATTTAAGGATGGTGAAATTGTTAGACAAATATCCCCTGGATATAAACACAAAGATTATTTACTACGACCAATTTTAGTAGAAATAGCGATAAATAAAAAATAAAGAAATACAAAGGAAAAGGAAATACAAATGGCTAAAGTAATAGGTATTGATTTAGGAACAACTAATTCAGCGATGGCTGTGATGGATTCAGGTGAACCTTCAGTTATTGAAAATAATGAAGGGAAAAGAACCACTCCTTCAGTTGTTGCTTTGAATACTAAATCAAGCGAAAGGTTCGTAGGAGAAACTGCAAAAAGACAATCAATCACTAATCCTGAGAATACAGTATATTCAGCTAAACGTTTTATGGGTAGAAGGTTTGAAGATACAGACTTAAAAAAAGAAATATCTAGAGTATCTTATGGAATAAATAAAAGAGATAACGGAGATGTTGGAATTAAGCTAGGTGATAAGAATCATGCACCTGCAGAAATTTCAGCTATGGTTCTAAGAAAACTTAAAGAAGATGCTGAAAATAAATTAGGTGAAAAAGTAGAACAAGCTGTAATAACTGTACCAGCTTATTTTAATGATTCTCAAAGAGAAGCAACAAAAGTTGCAGGCCAAATTGCAGGATTAGAAGTTTTACGAATTATAAATGAGCCTACAGCTGCCTCACTGGCATACGGTTTAGATAAAGAAGGAGACCGTACTATTGCAGTTTATGATCTTGGAGGTGGAACTTTTGATGTTACTATTTTGCAACTTGGCGAAGGAGTTTTTGAGGTTAAATCAACAAATGGTGATACTCAATTAGGTGGAGATGATTTTGATAATACGTTAGTAGATTTTGTTTGTGATGATTTTCAAAATGAAAATGGTATTGATTTGACTAAGGATGCAGCAGCTCTTCAAAGAATTAGAGTCGAGGCAGAAAGATCTAAGATAGAATTATCATCATTAAACCAAACTGAAATAAATCTTCCTTTTATTTCAGCTGATTCAAATGGTCCCAAACATTTGCAGATGACTCTTACCCGAGCTAAATTAGAAGAACTTACTTCTTCTCTAGTAGAAAAAACAGTAAAACCAACACTTGATGCTTTAAAAGATGCAGGTGTTAAACCTGAGGAAATTAATGAAGTTGTACTTGTTGGTGGAATGACTAGAATGCCTTTAGTTTCAGAAAAAGTTAAGGAATTATTTAAGAAAGAACCAAATAAAACAATTAATCCTGACGAAGTTGTAGCTTTAGGAGCTGCTATTCAAGCCGGAGTCTTACAAGGAGATGTTAAAGATGTTTTGTTACTGGATGTAACTCCACTAACACTAGGAATTGAAACACTAGGAGGAGTTAAGACTCCATTGATTGAAAGAAATACAACTATTCCTACATCAAAAACTGAAACCTTTACTACTGCTGCTGATAACCAACCTAGTGTAGAAATTCATGTAGTTCAGGGTGAAAGAGATATGGCCAATGATAATGTTTCTATAGGAAGATTTTCACTTGATGGAATTCAACCTGCTCCTAGGGGTATCCCCCAAATTGATGTTACTTTTGATATAGACGCTGATGGAATTGTAACTGTTAAAGCTAAAGATAGAGCTACAAATAAAGAACAACAAATTACAATTACAGGTAGATCAGGAATGGCTGATGATGAAATAGATAAAATTATTAAGGATGCAGAAAAATTTGCTGAAGATGATAAAAAATTACGCTCTAAAATAGAAGCAAAAAATTCCTCAGAAGCTGTAATTTATCAAGCTGAGAAGTTGATATCTGAAAATTCAGATAAAGTACCAGAAAATATAACAAATGATTTACAAACTGAAATTGATAGTTTGAAAGCAATAATTACCAATGAAGATTCTGAGGTTGAAACAATTAATGAAGGTTTAGAAAAACTAAATGTTGCTCTTCAAGCGTTTGGTCAAAATTTACCCCAACAGGAAAATAATGATTCAAACCCTCCAAATGATAGTGACAATTCAGATGAAGATGATACTGTTGATGGTGAATATAAAGAAGTCTAGAGGGTATCGATGAAAATTTATCAAATTGGAAAAACTGTTGTTGTAGAAGATGAAAAAAACATAAAAAACATTACTAGTTTAAGACCATCTATAAAAACTTCTATAGATTTAATTAAAGTTGCTTTAGGGAATGATCTTACTGTTTCTGAATATCTTAAGAAGACTATGGATACAAAAGAAGGAGACTCACCAAGCTCTATTCTTTCTAACTCAAGAATACCCATTGATTCTCCAGAGACTTGGGCGTTTGGAGTGACATATGAAGATTCTATGAAAGAAAGACAGGCTGAATCTGATACACCTGATGTTTATGGTAAAGTTTATGTTGCGGATAGGCCAGAAGCCTTTTTCAAGAGTACATTAGATAGAATTAAAGGAAATAATGATAAGGTGGGGATTCGAAGTGACTCAACTTGGGATGTTCCCGAACCAGAACTAACTTTTATTGTTTTTCATGGAAAGATAGTAGGTTTTACTGTTGGTAATGATATGTCTAGTAGGTCTATAGAAGGAGAAAACCCTCTTTATATACCTCAGGCAAAAATATTTAATAACTCTGCATCGATTGGACCGTGTTGGGTACCAATTGAATTAATTGATTACAACAACTTAAATGTTGAGATGATAATTAAAAGAAATTCTATAGAAGTATTCTCAGGATCTGGCAATACAAGTCTAATGAAAAGAAAATGTGATGAATTAAATGAGTGGCTACATAGGAGCAATGATATACCAGATGGAACAACTGTAATGACTGGAACAGGAACTATCCCACCTGAAGAATTTACTCTGCAACCTGGTGATGAAATATCTATAACAATTCAAGACATTGGAACTTTAGTTAATGAAGTAATTAAAGTTTAGTTTATTGTTATAACTCTAATTAAGTTTGTATTTCCTTTAAACCCTATAGGAAGCCCTGCGACTACTACAATTGTGTCACCAGAAGAAGCTAAATTTTCTTTTTGTACTAATTGTTCAGAGTATGAAAACATTTTTTCAATATGATCAAAGCTATCTACACTAATAGTGTTTACTCCCCACCTTAATCCTAAATTTATCCCAGCATGTTTATCAGGAGAAATCGCAATGACTGGCTGAGAAGGTCTGTATGCAGCAACTCTAGCTGCAGTAGATCCTGATTCAGTAAATGCCAAAATTAATTTTGCATCAAGTTGTTCAGCTATATTGGCAGCACCATGGGCTATTAGTTCGTCAATTTGATTAGAATTTTTAGAATCTAAATAAGATACCCTTTTACTTCTAAGATCAATATGGTCAATATCATTTTCTGCAATTGAAGATATTTCTCTCATAAACTCTACGGCTCTATTTGGATACTTTCCGATTGAAGTTTCTCCAGAAAGCATTATAGCGTCAGATCCATCTAAAACTGCATTATGAACATCAGTTGATTCAGCTCTTGTTGGTTGAGGATTTTCTGTCATAGATTCTAACATTTGTGTAGCTGTTATTACTTCTTTACCTTTTTTGTTACAAGAAGAAATTATAAATTTTTGAGCAGCAGGTACCTGAGATATAGGTAAATGAACACCTAAATCTCCTCTAGCAACCATAATAGAATCTGAGTTATGAATTATTTCATCTAAGTTATCTAAAGCAGTTTGAAGTTCAATTTTAGATATTATTTTTAGTTGTCTATTTTTTAATTGCTTCTTGACTTTCACTATATCTTCAGCATTTCTTACGTATGATAAACCAATATAATCTATGTCATTTGATATAACAAAATTTAGTGCACTTATAGTTTCTTCGGTAAAATAATCGAGCATTGAGGGAAACCCTCTAGCTACAACAGCTTTATTACTGCTTATTTTTCCTGAGAGATTTACTTTGGTCCTTATTAGGCTATTTTTTATTTCAATAACTTCTAATTCAACTGCTCCATCATCAATAAGTAAGATCGCTCCAACCTTAACATCATTGTGAATTCCAGGAGGCCAAATTATTAGATTTTCATTATCATTTTGTTCACTACATTCAAATGATATTTCTTCATTTACTTTTAATTCTAAGAAGTCACTATCTATTGTTCCTACTCTGTATTTTGGACCAGGTAAATCGGCAAGAATTGGTATTGAAGAATCCATTTTATCAGAAGCTTTTCTGATATTTGAAATCATCTTAATATGATCTTCTTCACTACCATGCGAAAGATTAATTCTTGCTACATTCATACCTGATTTAATTAGGTCTGTAAGCGTGTCAATTGAGTCAGAAGAAGGACCTATAGTACAAACAATTTTGGTTTTTTGTAAATCCATTAAGATTTCCCTTAAGTATATTTAATATCTTTTAGAAATTAGAATATAGTTTATATCTTATATTTCGTATTATATATTATAGAAAACAACAATTAGATAAATTATGTCTGAAGAAAATTTAAATTATTTTGAAATACAAAAGTATGATACTGAAATCTTATCTTTTCAGAAAGAGATTTCTGCCATTGAAGAAAAACTAAAAGAACAAATGGGGTTGGAAGAACTTAAACAAAAACTTTCAATGATACAGAATAAAATTGAAGAGCAAGAAAAAATTCAAAGAAAAATATTAACTTCAATAAAGGAAAATGAAGAGTCAATTAACAACATAAATACTACTATATATTCAGGAAAAATAAGAAATAATAAAGAATTAGAAGCACTTCAAATAGAAATAAACACCAAGACAGAATTTATTTCAAATATTGACCCCAAAAAGCAAATTGTAGCAAATAATATTATAAAACTAATTGGTATTAAGGAAAATGCAGAACTTAAGATTATAGATACTGAGGATAAATGGGTTTTAGAAGAACAAAAATTATTTAAACAAAAGAAAAGCCTTTCTCAAAAAATAGAATTGAATATAAGTTCAAAAAAAAATATTTCAGCAAAACTAGATAAAAACATTCTTAATCTATACGAAAACTTTCTCTCTATTAGTGGAGGCGTAGGTATAGGTAAATTAGAAAATAATAAATGCTCATCTTGTAAAATTGAACTTCCAAATGCATTTGTAGAGAAAATAAAATCTTCAGAAAATCCTATTATATGTAATTGTGGTAAATCTTTAATTTCGGAGTGAATTAATTGAAAACATTAGCCTTACTAGAGGATCTAGATAGCTCAGAAGAGAAGAATAAATTAATAGATTATTGCAAGTATGAAAATTTAGAAATTGATATTTTTTATCAAAATAATAATATTAATGAGATAAAGCTTCTTATAAATTCTGATGAAATATCTAAAATTATTATTTCTTCTCCAGCATCTCTAGATAATGATTTATTAGGATTTTGTAAAAAAATGATATCTTTAATCGATCTAAAAATTTTGATTTTCTGTGCTTCATATGATTTTCCTGATCCTTTTCAAAATGCAATACGAACTTTACCTTATTTTGGTAATAGTCCTCAAAGAATATCGAGAATTAAGGAGTCTATAAATAAAAAAGCCTCAAGAGGACAAGTGTTGGGAAAAATTCCCTTTGGTTATAAAAAAAGCTCATCTAGTCTTTTTATTGTTGAACAAAACCAAGCTGATGAAATAAAAAAAATATTCAGTATTTTTTTAGAGAATAAATCAATTAATAAAACCGTAAATCAATTGAATGAATTTAGTTCAAGGAAATGGTCATATCAGTCAATAAAACATGTTCTACAAAATGATTTTTATATCGGAAATTATAGAAGATATAACATTCTTATTCCAAACTCACATGAACCTATAATTAATAACACAATCTTTACAGCGGTATCTGATGAAATAAATAATAAAGTAAGTAGAAAATATAAAAAAAATTCTTGGAACAAAATTTTATATTGTAAAATTTGTGACTCTAAATTAGTTACCACAAGTCATAAAAATTATTGGTATAACAATGGACAAAGAAAATCTAAAAGTTATAAATATTACTCTTGTAAAAATATAAATTCAAAAGATAAAAATTGTAAATCATTAAGTATAAAATATGAAAAACTCAACTCATTGCTAGAGGAAAAATTTTCAGGATATAATTTTTTTGATCAAAAGTATTCAGATAAATATTTGTACAAAATTGTTTCTGAATTAACTTCAGGAAAAATTGATTTTTCTGAATTTAAGTCAGAATTCAAAAAATTAGTTTTTTATCTTGATAATTCACAAAAAGTAATCAAGAAAATTTTTGTAAATAAAGATTCTAAAGAAATTATTTTAAGTTCATCATAATTTAGTTTATAATTAGGATATTGGGTTAAAGAAGGACGAGTGATCGCTGATATTTATATCAGAGGAAAGTCCGAGCACCACTAGGAAAAGTGCCTGCTAACAGCAGGGCAAGGCGACTTGACGGAAAGTGCAACAGAAAATATACCGCCAATTTTTGGTAAGGTTGAAATGGTGAGGTAAGAGCTCACCACTTAATTTGGTAACAAATAAGGTATGGTAAACCCCACTTGGTGCAAGGCTAAATAGAGGAGCTTAGTTTCCTAGACTGCTCCCGGGTAAGCTGCATGAGCTAATTGGTGACAATTGGCCAAGATGGATGATCACATATACTTTTAAAAGTTAAAAGTAGAACAGAACTCGGCTTATAGTCCTTCTTTACCTAATCGCAATATCAAGGAACTGCTTGACCTGCAAATATACCCGTACACTCTTCATTATTTACAGCTATACTTCCATTTACTATTACATATGGAATTCCAACTGGGAATTGTTTAGCATCGTCGTATGTAGCAGTATCTATTATTTTATTTTCATCAAATATTACTATGTCAGCAAAAAAATCTTTTTTCAAAGATCCTCTTCCTTTTAAGTTAAAGGTTTTTGCTGGATTATTTGAGATTCTCTGTATCATTTGCTCTAGAGATATTATTCCATACTGTCTTCGCAATCTTCCAACAAATCTAGGGAAAGTTCCATATGCTCTTGGATGTGGGAAGTTTCCTATAGGAATTGAATCACTACCAATCATATAGTCTGGCCTTGATATAAATTCCATAGCATCTTTACTTAACTGTTTCCAAATAGAGATACTTTGCGGAGGAATAAGCCAAAACCCTACCTGTAAATCTTGTTCAATCAATAAATCACAAATTAGATCTCCCATTGATATACCTCTTAATTGTGAAAGTTGAGTAACTGTCATTCCTTCTAATTCTGGATTTTTAGGTAAATAAGAAAGTAATACTTCATCCATTCTTCTTTTTTTATTTAGTTTAAAACTTTCAATAATTTTTTTTCGAGAATTTTTATCGCTTAATCTTTCTAAAATATTTTTTGGACCTCCTTCATGTGCCCAACTTGGAAGATTACTTAATAGAAAGGAACTTCCAGTTGGATAAGGATACAACTCCAGAGTACAATTAACTCCTTCATTCTTTGCTTCATCGATCAGCTCTAAAACTTCAGAAACTTTTCCAGCGTTGTCAGCGCTTGTTCTAGTATGAGAAAAATGGACCCTAACTCCTGATTTTCTACCAATTTCGAGAGCTTCAGGAACTCCACCTCCTCCAAAACCTCTTTCTGGATTTACATCCCTTAGATGAGTTATATAAACGCCGTTATTTTCTCTGACAACTTTACATAGTTCTATTAATTCTTTAGTATTACTCCAAGCATTCGGATGATATGACATTCCAGTTGCTAACCCAACAGAACCTTGAGATAAACCTTCATTGAGTAAATTTTTTGCATGATCTAATTGTTTGCCTTCTAATGGTTTGTCATAAAATCCTACTGATTCCATCCTTAGAGCACCATGAGATACAGGATAAGCTGTATTTATAGAAACCTTTTTATGATAGTGAGATCTAAATGATTTTACACTACTCATATCTAGATTTTTGGGAGCATTACCTAGAATTCCTCCTAAATATTTTCTTTGAATTTCATAGTTATTTGGTGAAAGAGGAGCATATGAAAGACCATCTTGACCAAGAATTTCTGTTGTTACTCCTTGTCTCAAACTGCTAGCATGTTGAGGATTATTTAATAAAACTCCATCATGATGAGTGTGAGCATCTATAAATCCTGGAGCTACTATTAAACCACTTGCATCAATAACTCGTTTTGAGTCTTTATTATTTGAATCACCAATAAAAACAATCTTTTCACCATTAATGCCAATGTCTGACTTATATCTAGGTTGACCTGAACCATCAATAATATATCCATTTTTTATTAGTAAATCGAACATATTATTTAAAATTCCTAACTAGTTATTCTGATTGCCCTCTTTTTGCCCAATCCATTTTCTCAAACATATTTAAGCCTGGGTCTAAATTAATTCCATCCTTATTTTTTTCTGGAGGATGAGAAAGTATAAAATCTTCATTTAATTCAACTCCCCAACCAGGTTTTTCTGGAAGACTAAAGAAACCATCCTTAACTTCAGGGTAGAAGTTTGCAGCTTCTTTTACAAAAGGATCTGCAAAGTCATTAAAGTGTTCAAGAATTTTTACATTTCTTAGGGTAAAACATAAGTGTATTGCAGCTAAAGTAGATATAACTCCACCTACATTGTGTGGGGCTACCATTATCGAGTAAATTTCAGCAGTTGAAGCAATTTTTTTAGTTTCGAAAATGCCACCACATTGTGTGATATCAGGTTGAATAATGTCTACGGAATTATTTGACCATATTTCCCTAAATTCAGATGCTCCATAAAGTCTTTCACCTGTTGCTATGGGCAGAGAAGTTTGAATTCTGACTTTATCTAAACTTGGGTTATCGCTTGGTCTTACAGGTTCTTCAATCCAACCAATATTTAGTTGATCAATTTTGTTTGCAATTTCTACAGCTTGATGAGCTGCAAATCTACCATGCATTTCAATCATCATTTGCATATCGTCTGTAATAGCATCAGAAACAGCTTCAATTATTTCAATTGATTTGAAAAGTTCATTTCTTGAAAGTTCTAAATCACCATTCCCAAAAGGATCAAATTTTAATGCTTTATAACCTTTAGATACTACTTTTGATGCAGCTAATGCAAAACTACCTGGAGTTCTTTCTACTGTATACCAACCATTTGCATAGGCCTGGATTTTATCTTGTACTTTTCCTCCAAGTAATTTATAAACTGGTTGATTAGTGGCTTTACCCATAATATCCCAAAAAGCCATTTCTACCATTGCTAAACCTGTATGAACAACTTCTCCAGCCTTACCAAAATCAAGTAAGGTAAATCTGCGAAACAAAGCCTCTATATCAAATGGATCATGTCCAATAAAGTGTCTCTCAACATCCTTTAGATACTCGGCCACAGTATGAGTTTTTCCTAATACTCTAGCTTCACCTATTCCACTTATACCTTCATCAGTTTCAATAACTATATAAGATAAGTTTCTCCAAGGGGTTCCTAATTGTAATAATCTAAATCCAGTGGTTTTCATATTACTTTACTATTTTCCCGCCAGTTATACTTTCGTCATTATAGTATCTGCTAAATCTTCCTTCTTGTTGTGTAATCACCTCAATAAGAGCACTTTGCCCGTCATTATTTGTTTTTTGTGCATCTTTAATAGCTGGAACTATTTCTTCAGGTTTTTCAACATAGATTCCTTTAGCTCCTAGACCCTCAGCAATTGTAGTATAGGAACCTGTATTATTTCCTGCTCCGTATCTTTCCATAGCTATAGGCATGTGGTGGTCATAACCACCCATAGTACTGTTGTTCAATAGTATAGTTGTAATTGGGCTTCCAGATCTAACTGAAGTTTCTAAATCTAAACCAGAAAGACCAAAGGCTGTGTCTCCCATAAAATTAACACAAAATTTCTCTGGGTGAGCTATTTTAGCACCGATTACTAGAGGTAACCCATATCCTAAATGAGTAGATTTACCCCATCCAATGTAGCTATTTGGAACAGTTGCTGGATAGAACGGCATAATTTGATCTCTAGGATGACCAGCATCATGTGTCATTATTGTATTTTCATGGTCAACTGCATTATTAATTTCAGTTATCAATCTATATGGATTTATAGGAACATCATTAGAATTTAATAGCGGAGCCCAATCTGCTTCCCATTCCTGTTTTACCTGTGCAATTGATTCTACAGTTTTTGTATCCTTAGTTCTTGAATCGCCATAATTTCCTTTTGCTTCATCAATTAGCATTCTTAGAGTAGACTTTACATCTCCTAATAGTCCAATTTCAGTTGAATATTCTTTATCAATATCTTCAACATTATTTGTATTATGTATTATAAATTTTCCTTCAGGTATATCTATTCCAAATGTAGTTTTTGAAAAACTAGCACCTAAACCTATAAGTACATCAGAATCCTTTAGCCATGACCATACAGCTTTAGGAGCAGTTCTATTTGCAGCTCCTAATGATAGTGGATGACGTTCATCAAAAGCAGATTTCCCTGGCATTGTTGTAATAACAGGAATTTGCATGATTTCTGCAAATTCTTTTAGTTCTTCAGTAGCTGCACCATATAAGACTCCTTGGCCTGCCCAAATTACAGGATTTTTTGCATTTCCAAGAGCCTTAATCGCATCCTTAACATCTGAAAGACTTGGAGAAGTCACAATAGCATTAGGACTAGAATAATCATCTGTATTATCTACTTCTCCTGCCATAGCATCGCTTCTCATTTCAAGAAGCACTGGTCCAGGTCGACCATTTTTTAATGCCGACATAGCTCTTCTCATTTGAGTAGAAATTTCAGAGCTCTTTGTTATTGATGAATGCCATTTAGTTATATGAGCAAAGTTAGTTTGAGGATCAAAATTTGGTTTTACTTCTGCTACATTTGCAGGGGACCCAGCTGGAAGATATAGAACAGGAACAGCTTCAGCCCATGCTTGTGCAAATCCTCCAAAAGAATTTTCTATTCCAGGTCCTCCCTGAGAACAAAAAACACCTCTTTTACCTTCCTTGGCTAACATTCTTGCGTATCCATCTGCAGCCATTATTCCACCACGTTCTTGCCTAAACACTATAGGTCTTAATCCACCTTTACCAGCAGCTTCAATTAATGGGTTAGCTGGAAAACATGCTATCCATTCAAATCCTTCTTTTTTTAATATATCTACAACAGCGTCATAACCATTCATTTTTTATCTCCAAATTATTATCTATCAATTTTTTTTAAAATAACCTTATTTTAATAATAAATATATATTCAAAAATGCCTTAAATACGTTTTAAGTTGAACGTTAACAAATTCTTTATTTATTTTAGATTTAAATATCAAGTAAAAATTTTTTTAATATTTAATAAATAAACATTAGGGGAAATTACAATGGTGCAAGAAAGATTAATTGGTTTTGGTACTGCTAACATCAAAGTTTTTGGTGTTGGAGGTGGTGGAGGAAATGCAATAAGTAGAATGTATAAGGATACGATTCCTGGGATTCAATTTGTCGCAGTCAATACTGATAACCAAGCCTTAGAGAATTCTATTATTCCAGAAAAAATTAGAATTGGAGATAGAATCGCTAGAGGTATGGGTGTTGGAGGAGATCCAAGTAGAGGAAAACAATCTGCTGAAGAGAGTAGATCTGAAATTAAGGAATACTTGAGTAATGCAGATATGGTATTCATTGCTGCTGGAATGGGAGGTGGTTCAGGAACTGGAGCTGCTCCTGTAATAGCAGAAATTGCAAAAAGTTCAGGAGCTCTTACTATTGGAGTAGTAACTAAGCCTTTTGGTTTTGAAGGTACTCAAAGACTGGATGCTGCACTTGAAGGTATAGAAAATATTAAGAAATATGTTGATACTTTAATTGTTGTACCCAACGACAGATTGCTTCAAACTGAGGATAATTTATCTATGTCAGCTGCATTTAATTTAGCAGATGATGTACTTAAGGTGGGTATTCAATCGATAGCTGAGCTTATTTTAGTTCCTGGAGAAATAAACTTAGACTTTGCAGATGTAAAAACTATTATGGAAAATGCAGGCCCAGCATGGATGGGAATAGGTGAAAGTGATGGGGAAAACAGATCTGTAGAAGCAGCTGAAAGAGCAGTATCTTCGCCTCTACTTGAAATGCCAATTGATGGCGCAAAGGGAGTTATATTTAATGTTTCGGGAGGTCAAGATATAACACTAGATGAGGTTACTTCCGCATCAGAAGTAATAAAATCTAGAGTACATCCGGATGCTAATATAATATTTGGTAGTGTTACCAACCCTAAATTAAATGGGAAAATAAAAATAACAGTAATAGCTACAGGATTTCCTGTACTTGTTGATGATGATTTTATTGACAGAAATATTAAGCAAGAAGGTGTTAGTATTGATGATCTTGAAGTACCACCTTTCCTTAGGAAACATCCTGGTGCATTAAGAAGACTTCGATCAGGAACTTTAGAATAATTAAGATTTTTTATTAGGAAGATCGTCAAGTACTTTATTCAAATTTGAAGTATGTCCATTGTATATAGGATCAGAAATCACTTTGAATGCATTTGATACTTTTTCAATATGATTCGAATCGATTGAAATCATATTATATTCAAATTGTCTAATAATTTTTTTTACTTTGTTAATGTTTGATTTTGACAAAGACGTAGATCGTATTCTGTTCTCATTCATACCTAAATCATGTATTAGTATTAATTTTACTAACTCATTATTTTTATTAACATTCAAAATATCTTTGAGAGTTTTATATATAGAATTGCAATGAGTTATATAGCAAATTTCATCTTCTTGAAAGATAGATATTATTCCATTTCTATCTCCTAAAAACCATACATTGTCTTCTAAAAGTTTGTATCTTTGATTATTTATTAGTCTTAAGTAATCATTCTTCCAACTCTTCAAATGTGATTCTGTAAATTGATTCATTGTTGCATACTAATAGGAAAAAGTTGTGATTTTTTATAATATTATATTATGGATAAAGAAATCACCAATATCATTAACCAAATACATTCTAATCCTGAGATCAAGGGTTCACTAGTTGTTACTGGTTGTGGCTCAAATTCGTTGTCTTGGCTATTATCTGTTGCAGGTGCATCTAAAACTATACTAACTACTTATGTCCCTTACTCTAAAAAATCATTAGAAGTTTTTTTAGGCAAACAGCTCGCAAATCATGTTAGTGAACAAGAATCTATAAATATTGCTGATAAAGCATACGAAAATTCTTTAGATCTTATAGAACCTGAAGATAAAATTTCTGTTTTTGGATTGGGATGTACTGGAGCTATTAGTACTAATAGAATTCGCAAAGGAGAAGATAAAGCTTATATATCAATAAGATCTGAAAATTCTATAACTTCTTACTCTATTTTTTTTGATAAAGAACGCAGAGATAGAACCTCAGAAGATATAATTATAAGTAAACAAATTATTAATTCAATTGCATGTTTACATGGTATAGATTACGAACTCTCACTAGAATTATTCGACAATGAAAAACTTCAAAGAACACATAAAATCGTTAAGTAATGGAAAAATCACTTATTTTATTACAGATTCAAAACTAGATATATTTCATGAAAATATTGATAATTCTGTAATCCTTTCTGGGTCATTTAATCCTGTTCATCGTGGCCATGTAAAATTACTTACCTATTCTTCGCAAATGCTTGATATTGATAAGTACTATGAAATATCTCTTTCAAATGTTGATAAACCTGATATAGATCAAGCTGATTTAATAAAAAGAATAAAAAACTTTCATTCAGGAGAAAAAATTATAATCAGCAGAAGTAGTAAATTTACAGATAAATCAGAAATTTATAAAAATTCATATTTTGTTGTTGGTTATGACACAGCTGTTAGGATTCTAGATGAATCATATTTATCACCAGGAGAATCTTTGGACGACTTATTCAATGTGTTAAGAAAAAACAACTGTAGTTTTATAGTTGCAGGACGCGTTGATGTTTCAGGCCCAAATTTTGATAATTTAGATATAAAAGATCTAGCATATAGAGATTTTTTTAGAGTTATATCTGAAGAAGAATTTAGAGAAGATATTTCCTCAACTGATAAGAGAAGACATAATCTTTGACAATTCATACTGTAGATAATTATCATATCTGATCTATGGATATTATTATAGAAAAGATTAATTATTTTGATTCAGGAATATCAGCTGGATTTCCTTCACCTGCTGCAGATTTTTTATCATCTGAATTAAACATACATGACTACATAATAACTAATCCTTCTTCAACCTTTTGCGTTAAAGTTTCAGGAGACTCAATGATTGGTGCAGGTATAAACTCTGGGGACATTCTTGTTATAGATAGATCGATTAAGCCTAGTCAAAATCATATAATTTTATGTTCACTAGAAGGCGATTTCTTAATAAAAAGGTTGAGAATAAATAATAAAAAAATATATCTAATTCCGGAAAACCCTCAATATCAAGCTATTCTAGTTGATAAATATAAAAATTTTGAAATTTCTGGTGTAGTTATTGCTGCTGTGAAAAAATTTATATGATTTTTTTAGTTGATTGCAATAATTTTTATGTTTCATGTGAAAGAATCTTTAGGCCTGATTTGAAAAATGTACCTGTTGTTGTTTTATCAAATAATGATGGTTGTATTATCTCAAGAAGCAATGAGGCAAAAAAATTAGGGATTAAGATGGGAGAACCAGTATTTAAGATAAATAAATTTATGAAAGAAAATAATGTAAGAGTTTTTTCTTCTAATTTTGAACTGTATGGTGAAATTTCTAATAGAGTAATGAAATCGTTGAGTAAATTTTCTGATGATCTAGAAATTTATTCTATTGATGAAGCTTTTATGAGTATTAAGTATAGTTCTGATTATTCTATTATTGCTAAAGAGATTATAAGTAATATAAAAACCGATGTAGGCATACCTGTATCTGTTGGTGTTTCTAAAACTAAAACTCTTGCTAAAGTAGCTTCTTCTATAGCAAAAAATATTGATCAAAATTATTCTATTTTAAAAAATGAATTAAGGATATTTCAATCCTTAAGAAATCTTCCTGTCCATGAAATATGGGGAATTGGATATAGATATTCTAAATTTCTTAATAAGAATAAAATATTCACGGCGATTGATCTAGTTAATCGTAATAAAAATTGGATTCTCGGAAATATGAATATAAATGTTTTGAAAACTACTCAAGAATTAAGAGGAGTAGAGTGTTTCCCCATCATTAATGTTCCACCTTCTAAAAAAAGTATAACTGTTTCAAGATCATTCAGAGAAGATATTTTTAATTATTTAGACTTAGAGAAAAGAGTGAATGATTATGCATTCAGGTGTTCAAAAAAACTAAGAGAAGAAAAATTACGGGCCTATACATTATCTGTTTTTATAGTTACGAATAGATTTAAAAATAATAATAAATCTTATTATTATGGCTTTTTATCAGAAAATTTTTTAGCTTCTACAAATAATTATATAGATATAGTATCAATGTCTAATAAAATACTAAAAAAAATATTTAGAAGAAATTTAGGTTATAAAAAAGCAGGAGTTATATTGAGTGACTTAAGTGACATCAATGAATATCAGTCATCTTACCTAAAATTGCCTAGTAAAGCACAAGATTCATTGATGAATTCTATTGATCATATTAATAAAATATTTGGATCAAATATGGTGAAACTAGCTTCTCAGAATTTTCATGACTTATCTAATGATTCTAGAAAAAAACTTTCTAAAAAATATATGAGTTCTTGGAAAGATCTAATGGATATAAATATTTAATTATTCTCTCTAAATATCGCAAAAGAAGAAGTATAGCCGTGTAAATAAGTTCTGTCACCAATAGGACTTATTTCACCATTAGAGAAAAATCCAGTAATCGGTGAATTATTATCAATAATATTCTTGTATAGATTAATATCATGATGCGATTCACCTAGTAAGTATTTTCCTCTTCCTACACTTGAAAACATTAATGTAGATTTTATTATTTGATCATCATTAATTTTATATTCAGTTAACATCTTTTTTAGTTCTTCTTGAGCTGCTCCTGAGTCTCTTAGGTGAAATTGAACTACCTGCCCATCAGTAATTGATTCCCCAATCGTTATAGAACCAGTATCTTTATCTATGGATGATATATTTCTGATCATATAAGTTATTTCATCATCAATATCTCCTAATCTATCCATCAATATACCAATTTGAAGAGCATTATTCATAATACCTTTTTCATCTTCAGGTAGCTCATCATATAATTTTTTTATTGCTACAATAGGTAAGTCGCTATCAAGTTCATTAATTACGTTGTTATTTGATTGTGTAACAATCATTGGCTCTCCTATAGGTCTGCAACTTTGAGCAACTAAGATATCTAATTCAAAATCACCAGATATTACTACTCCTGAGCAACCTTTAGAATATGTTTCTCCATTTACAAATAAAGCATTATCACCAGGTTTATTACCTCCAGAAGCTAATGCTCCTATAATTTTAGTATTAGGAAATGCAAAATCTAATCCATCTAAGACATACTCAGTTCTTATAGAGAAAGGATCTGGGAATAAAATTATTGTTTTAGGATCATCGTCTAAAACATCTACAGTTTCCTTCCATGCATCAGGTGATTCGTCAGGGTTAGGTAGAATGTCTTGAGTGAAGTGAAAGGGCTTTAAAGTTACATTTGGTAAGCTAGCCACTGTTAATGAAACACCAGGTAAATACTCAAATTCTTTACCCTCTCCAATAACTCCAGAGCCTGAACATCCTAAAATAAATTCACAATTTATTTTTTCTTTTATTTTTTCAGTAATTTCTTCATACGAAGATGAATGATGAGAAGAGATAAAAACTAAACCTAAATCAGGTTTATTATTACCTAATTTCTTTGATATTTCTCTAGTTACATCTTCAATGGCTAAATCCAAAGAAGGTGAATTTGAAACAGATGAACACCAATGCATAAAATTACCTTTCTTAAGTTATTTGAGGAGTATTTTTCAGTAAAAAAAATACTTTAGAACAAACATAATTCCATCTTACATGATTGAAAAAATAAAAGCCTAAGAATTTTATTACGAGGTTTTTCGAGTAATTAAAACTTATTAATTTAAATACCATAGATATATGAATAAAATTTATTTAGGAAAAAAAGTTTATATCTTTGAAAAAGTGACATCTACCATGGATGTGTCGAAAAGACTTATAAGTAATCAAGTTGATGAAGGAACTGTAGTTGTTTCAAAATTTCAAACCAATGGTAGAGGTAGTAATAAAAGAGAATGGCATTCAGAAGGAAAGGATGCACTATTTTCACTTATCCTCAAACCTGACGATAAGTATATAAATTTGTTATCTGTACTTACAGCTTTTTCAATATCTAAAGTTTTGGAAAAATTTATTGATACTGAAATAAAAATCAAATGGCCAAATGACGTGTTGGTAGGAGGTAAAAAAATTTCTGGAGTATTAATTGAAAATTACATAAAAGAGGAGAATTATTCTGTTATAGGAATTGGTATAAATGTAAATTCTAATCATAATAGAAATAACTCTTTTATTTATCCATCTGTAAGCCTTAAAGAAGTAATAAAAAGAGAAATTTCTACTTATGAATTAATTAATCATATAATTTTGGCATTCGAAAATGACTTAAATGATTATATAGCTGGGAAAATTAAAATCTCTGAAATATCGAATAAACTTTTTGGTTTAAATCAAAAACTAACCTTTAGAACCAATTATAAAGCCTTAGATAAAAAAGCAAAGAATTCTGAATACAAAATAATTAAGTTAAATGATGATGGAACTTTATTAGTTTCAGATAATCAATGCAATAAATTTTCACTAAATGCTTCTGAAATAGTAATTTAATTCATAAATTCTTAAGAACAGTTCCAATTATTTCCAATAATAATATAGCTGCTATGGGAGAGAAATCCAAAGATCCCATTTGAGGTAAGATACTCCTTATTTTACTTAGAAATGGTTCTGTTATTAAAATAAGAAATTGAACTATTTGATAGTTTCTAGAATTTGGAATCCATTCAGATAGCACTCTAACTACTATAACAATAGAATATAAGTCTAAAATCCTAGCAATAAAGTCAAATATACTCATTTTTAGCTCTCTTTTGAAAGTTCAATACTTTTGTCGATTGCGGCTTTAATTGTCCCAAATATAATTTCTTCAAAATCATTATTACTCATAAAATTTAGTCCAGCTTCAGTTGTACCTCCTGGAGAAGTTACTGCTTCTCTAAGTTTATTAGGAGATTCATTAGTAATTCTTAAGAGTTCTGAACTTCCAATTAATGTTTCAATTGCCAAAATTCTGCTCATTTCTTTATCTAGTCCAGATTTTTCTCCTGCAGATATCATACTTTCTAAAAATTTATATATAAAGCCAGGTCCACTACCTGATAGAGCTGTGGAAATATCAATAATGTTCTCAGACTCTACTTCTATGCATTTACCGAATGAATTTAATATTTTTTCTACAGTTATCTTGTCATTTTTTGATATATTATCTGATGATTTCCAAACACTGATACCCCTAGAAACTTGAGCCGGAGTATTAGGCATTACTCTTACAACTTTTTCATGTTCAGTGTGATTTTGAATATTGCTTATCTTGATTCCAGCCATTATAGAAATTAGAATTTGATCTTCGCTTAAGAAACCTTTTATAATTTTTGACAAATCATCAAATGACTGAGGTTTTACACATAAAAAAATAAACTTTGAAGAGTTTATTTCAGAATTTATTTTTTCTATAAAATTAAGTCTTTTCTCCTCTAGTTTAAACTTTGATGTATCACTCTCAATAATATTTATTTTGGTAAATATATTTTCTTTTAATATTCCACCAACTATTGCTGAACCCATATTCCCAAATCCAACAAACGTTATTTCTTCGTTATTTAGAATCATAATTCTGAATCATATGCCAAACTATTAGCTAAAGTAATTGCTTCTATCATACTAGTAGGATCAGCAATATTTTTACCTGCAATATCAAAGGCTGTACCATGATCAACGGATGTTCGTATAAATGGAATTCCTAAATTAACTGAAATAGATTGTTCAAAACCATATACCTTAATGGGAATGTGACCTTGGTCATGGTACATTACAACAACAACATCATATTTATCATTTATTGCATCATAAAAAACAGAATCAGCAGGGTGAGGACCAGTTACATTAAAACCATCTTTTTTACAGTTTATTATTGCTGGTAAAATCTCTTCTTGTTCTGTATTTCCTATAAGTCCTCCATCAGAAGCATGAGGGTTTAATGCTGCAACACCAATTCTTGGTTTAGGAAAGCCCCACTCTACAAAGTGCTTTTGAGTTAGCCTTATTGCTCTTTCAACATTTTCTGTTGTTACATAATCACAAGCTTTTGATAGAGAAAGATGAGTTGATAAGTGCATACATCTTAATTTACCTGATACTAACATTGTAGCTACATAGTTCGAATTACTTTTTCTCTTGAAAATTTCTTGGTGGCCAATATCCTTAAATTTTGCCAATTGCCAACTTTCCTTATTAATAGGGGCAGTACAAATAGCATCAACTTTATTTTGTATTGCTAAATCAGTGGCTATTTCAACCCATTCATGAGACGCAATTCCCGCATCCACAGAATTCTCCCCTTTAATAAAGTTCTTATCAGAATACTTTTCATTATCTAGAACAAATATAGATTTTGATTCACTTCCAATTTCAGAAACATTTTTTATCTTTTTTACTTGAATATCAGTATCCAAATTGCTAAAAGCATCATTTACAGTATTAGTATCACCTATGATAAAAGGTAATTCGTCTCCCTTATTAGAAAGATGTTGAATCGACTTCGCCACAACTTCAGGCCCTATCCCTGAAGGATCACCTAATGTCATAGCTATTTTACTTTTGTTATTATTATTCAAATTTTTAACATTTAGAATAACCACAACTGTAACACTTCTGACAACCTTCTTCAAATGCTAGGGTTCCAACTGAGCACTCAGGACAGTTTGGCATTGAAGCTGCATTTGCTGCCACTGTAACAGAAACAGTATCTTCATTTATTTTTTTTTTTTCTTCAACATTTATCATTGAAGGCTGCTGGGCATTATCAGTTACATTGAACATAGATTTTTGGGTAGCTTCACTAATAACATTTGAAGATTTATTTGTGACAACTTTATCAAGTACCATTGCAAGAGCATCAGGAACAGATCTAACAAGGTTACCTTCATCCCATGCAGGAATATCTGTTATACCTCTTAGTTGTTCAATTATTTCTTTTGGATCTAATCCCGATCTAAGGCACAAGGAAGAAACTCTTGATACAGCTTCAGCCATAGCAGCATCATTACCTCCGGCTTTACCATGAGTTGTAAAAATTTCAAAAGGCTTTTCTCCAGCCATATTTATAGTTACGTATAAATTACCTCTACCTGTTTTTACTCTAGATGTAATACCATATAATTCTTGAGGTCTATCCATTGGCGTAATATAGCCATTTACTGATTTCTGAGGAAGAATATTGTCTAATTCATCATTTGAAGATTCACCATTTAAATCATCTCTAGTTTTGTCATTAGAAGTATCATGACCAGAAGTTAGTACTTCTACCTGTCTTGATCCTGATCTATATACAGTGATACCTTTACATTTTGTTTCCCAAGCCAGCATATATGCATTTTCTACATCTTCAATTGTGGCTTCGTTAGGGAAATTTATGGTTTTTGATATACCTGCATCGGTACTTTCTTGGAAAGCACTTTGCATTAATACATGAGATGTGGGTGAAATATCAGCAGCTGTATGAAATAAATTCTTTACACTTTCAGGTACATCATCTCTATCTAACAATGAACCACCATCTGATAAATATTCCATTAGTTCTTCAGAGTATATATTTTCATACCTACAAATATTTTCAAAATTCTTATCAACATAAAAAAGAGTTTCCCCTTCTAGAATGTTATGTTTTCTGTAAGCAAGAGAAAAAATAGGCTCTATTCCTGATGATGCGCCTGCAATCATTGAAATTGTGCCTGTTGGAGCTACAGTTAGCCTACATGCATTTCTTAGAGGCTCTTCTCCACGTTTTTCCATCTCTGAACCTGTCCATTTTGGGAATGGACCTCTCTCAATAGCTAAATCTCTTGATTCATTATCTGACTCTTCTTTGAAGAAAGCCATTATTTTTCTTCCGATTTCAACACCTTCGTCAGAATCATATGCAACCCCGAGTTTTACTAGTAGATCTGCAAATCCCATTACTCCAAGTCCAAGTTTTCTTGTTCCGAGGTTCATTTCTTCTATTTCTGGAATAGCATACTTATTTGCATCAATTACATTATCTAAAAATCTGGTTGTCAGCCTAATTGTCTTACTTAACTTCTTCCAATCTATTTCAACGGTACCATCTGAATCTTTAATAAATTTGGCAACATCAATTGATCCTAAATTACATGATTCATTTGGAAGTAATGGTTGCTCTCCACAAGGGTTAGTTGCAGTTATCATGCCTACATGTTTAACCGGGCTATTTCTGTTAACTTCATCAAGAAAAATCATACCAGGTTCACCATTTAGCCAAGCTCCATGTACTATTTTTTCAAATACTTTTCTTGCATCTAGTCTTCCTGCTTCAACTCTTTCACTTTTTTCATCAGCTGGGTTTGATTTAACATAAAGTGCATAATCTGTACCATTTTTGACTGCCTCCATAAACTCATCAGAAGCTCCGACAGATATATTAAAGTTATGAATTTGTCCTTCTATAGTCTTACATTCGATGAAGTCCAATATATTAGGATGGTGAACATCCATAACAGCCATATTTGCTCCATCTCTTTTACCACCTTGGGTAACTAATGTAGATACAGAAGATAAGTGTTTTAGCACTGCAATTGGACCACAAGCCTTACCATGAGTAGTGGCTATTGGCGTTCCAGTAGGTCTTATTTCAGACAAAGAAAAACCAGTTCCTCCACCAAATTTTTGAACCATAGCTGCATCGTGTGCTGCTTTCATTATTCCTTCCATTGAATCTGTTAATGGAAGAACAAAGCAAGCAGACAGAGTTCCTGCGCCGGTTCCGGCGTTCATAAGTGTTGGAGAGTTCGGTAAAAACTCTAAGCTAGCCATTGATTGATAAAATAAGTTCTCAATTTGTTTGATTTTCTTATCCGCTACTCCGTAATCTTTTTCAGGTTTTGCCAATGCTTTTGCAACCCTAATAAACATTTCATTGGGAGTTTCAATTACTTCATCATTTTCATCTTTCAGTAAATATCTTTTCTCTAAAACAACTTTAGAGTTGTCAGTTAAAGGAGCTGGTTCAAAATCTTCTATTAAGTCTCCATATCTAGTTATATCCGTGTTAGTTTTGTTTATTTGAACCATTGACATTTACTCCGTTTCTTTTTGTTTGTTTTTTATCATTTGGAAAAAGTTCCATTTGTTTTTTATCTACTATGCTGCCTTCGTTTTTTATTTTATCTATTTCGTTGACAAAACTATTTTCATCTTCAAAATTTCTGTAGACGCTTGAAAATCTGATATAACTTACTTTATCTAAATCCATAAGTTCATTTAAAACCAATTGACCTATCAAGCTAGACTTTATTTCAGAACCATAATTTTGAAGTAAGTTTGACTCTATATCAACAACAACTTTTTCAATTTTTTCTAAGGAAATTGGTCTTTTTTTACAAGCTGTAGAGATACTTTTAGTTAGCTTTTCTATTGAAAAAGCTTCTTTAGTGTTATCTCTTTTAATAACGCTAAGTAGCTGCGTGTGTATTTTTTCATAGGTGGTAAATCTAAGAGAACACATTAAGCATTCTCTTCTTCTTCTTATACCATCTTGAACATACCTTGAATCAACTACCTTAGAATCTTGAGTTTCGCAAAAAGGACAATTCATAATATTAAACCAAAACACCTTAAAAAATATGGGTTAGTTACAATATCTACTATTTGTAGTGCCTTTGTCAAGGTACATGTACAACATATTGTGCACCATAAAAATTATTAAAACAAATTTATGATAGGAATAAAGTAATTTATAATAACTTTATTTTCTTAAGAAAGGAGGAATATCAAGGTCGTTTTGGTTATTAGAATTTGAAGAATCTTGGCTTGTACTAGTTCTATTAACTGGCCTATTTGATTCAGTTTTCTCAGGTTTATAACCACCTAATGTTGGGAATCCTGTACCAATCAGTGTAATTCTCATTTCATTATTTAATCTTTCATCAGTAACTGTTCCAAAAATAATATTAGCATCTGGATCAACAACAGAAGAAATTGTTTGTGAGGCTTGTTCTATCTCGTTTATCGATAAATCTGATCCGCCAGTTATGTTAAATAAAACACCCTTTGCTCCATCAATAGTTTGTTCAAGCAATGGAGATGATATTGCCATTTCGGCTGCTTCAATGGCTTTATCTTCTCCTTTTCCAGTTCCTATTGCCATCCATGCTGGCCCAGCATTTTTCATTATTGTTGTTACATCTGCAAAATCAAGGTTGATTTCACCTGGAACAAGAATAAGTTCAGCAATAGATTGAACTCCTTGTCTAAGGACATCATCAGCTCTTCTAAATGCCATATCCATTGATATATTCGTTTCTGAGGCTAATAGTAGTCTGTCATTTGGAACAACAATTAATGTATCACATTGTTGTTCTAAACTGGCAACACCTTCAGTAGCTTGCTTAGTTCTTTGAGAACCCTCAAAGGCAAAAGGCTTTGTAACAACACCGACAGTAAGGGCACCTGCTTCTTTTGCGACACTAGCAACAACTGGAGCTCCTCCAGTTCCTGTACCTCCACCCATTCCTGCTGCTATAAATACCATATCTTGCCCATCAACTAATTCAAGAATATGTTCACGATCTTCTTCGTGGCAAAGTCTACCTTTTTCAGGATTTCCTCCAACACCCATACCTCTTGCCAATCTGTCTCCAACTCTTAGCTTACTAGGTACGTCTGAATTTGATAGTGCTTGGGCATCTGTATTGATTGTTGCATATTGAATGTGAGGTATTTTGTTTCTATACATTCTATTTACTGCATTAGAACCTCCACCTCCAACACCAATTACTGCAACTTTAGCTTGTCCTATATTCTCATTTTTATCTTCTACCAATATTATTTCCTATTCTTTATTGAAGAAATTATTTTTTTTATATTCATATTTATACTCAATAATAACATTTTAACACTATTTTCTATGGAAGATGAAATACTCTTGATTTTTTGAGGTTCCCTGTTGAATAATTTATTTTGATTTTTTGATGTCTCAAATCCAGATTTATAAACATATTGGTTATTGAAGTCTAAGTCATGGATATAATTTGCTGACGAAATAACACTCATTGATTCTATTGGTAGATTTTCTCCTAAAAACTTCAT
>CEVR01027691.1_pt1 | contig 28191 bp, 33 predicted proteins | sample 356541 | NCBI WGS metagenome assembly CEVR01 (sample SAMEA2623734, study PRJEB7988) | marine metagenome | isolation source: saline water (ENVO:00002010), including
TGAGAACGACCCAGAAAAAAATCAGTTCAGGGTTGAGCAGCAGCAGACCCGGATCCGAGGGGCGGAGCTGGCCCACCTGCGCTCAGAAAAATTTATCTACATCGAGGCGGACTCAGAAAACGACGAGGGCGACAAGCAAGGCATCGTTCACGTCAAGGCCCCGATGATCAAGCTTGACGGTGACGTTCACATTACGGGCAAGCTGCTGCAGAGCGGCGACATTATCGGCGTTGAGTCAGACGGCGAAGGGCTCACGGCTCTCAAGTTGATTGGCGACCCAATCGAGCTGAACGGTGGCGGCGGTGTGCTCGGTTTGCTTTCCAGCTTGGTGGGCGCAGTTGCGGGAGGCGCTCTGTCGCTGGGGCAGCTGGGCACGCTTATGAACAGCGCAGGCGGCAGCCTGCTGCAGGGCCTAGGCGGCCTGGCTGAGAACGTGCTGGGCTCCACCGGCCTTGGCCAGCTGATCACTCAAGGGCTCACAGAGTCAGGCATTGGCGCGGCCATGGCTGTTGTCGGTGATCTCCCCGTGCTGGGTGAGGTGTTCAACGCCATGGGCTTCACCGGAAACATGAACCTAGTGCAGGGCGCTGTGCAGCTTGTGTCAGGTGTGACGAGTGGCAGCGGCCTGAAACTCACAGGCATTGGTTCAGACTTCGCAGGCTTGGCCAGCTTTGCCGGTCACCTTGGGGAGTCCCTGGGAATCTCTGGGCTTTCCAACCTCACAGACAGCACGGCCCTGGGGGCCATCAGCAACGTGATCACCAACGGGTCGATCACCATCAACGATGTGATGGGCGTGGCCGCGACGGCGGGCAGCCTGATTCCCGGCAACGTAGGCACCGCTATTAACACCGCGCTAGGTGCGGCCAATGTGATCGTCGACGACCAAGGCAACACCGTGGCCGGCCCCCAGCTGCTGCAGAACGCAGCGGGAACGATCATGAACGGCCTGCTAGACCCACGCAGCTCTGTGACAGCTGAGGGCATCGCGCACAAGATTTCAGAGCTGGGCCTGGCCACCAGCCTCGACGCCCTGGAGCAAGCCGGCGTCAACGGCGGCCAAGGGATCGGCGAGCTGATCAGCGCCGGAGCTATCACGCTTGAGCAAGTGCTCGACCTGCAGGGCGTATTTCAAGCCAACCCCGACGCAGTCGCGACTGCGGCGCAGGCCATGGACCTGGGCAGCGAGCAAGAGTTTTTCGCGACGTTCGAGCGGTCGGCGCCCGGTGGCTATTCAAACCGCGATATGAGCAGCTCAGTCGGTTCAGACAGCAGCCCTAAGAAAGGCACGACTTACGACGCCGGGTCAAACAGCTATGTCCCAGATGGCACGGTTACGGATGTTCCCGACGCTTACGCCGACTGGAATACAAATTACGCTTAAGGAGGGAAAGCTATGTCACTTGTCGCAAGGCTCGGAGATGTGACGAGCCATGGGGGCGTTTTGAAAGCCCCTGTGCGAACTGATGTGCTGACGAATGGCCGCCCAACGGCTCACATCGGCACAGCTATTTTCTGCCCTGCGGGCACTCCCAGCCACGGCCCCACGGTGGTGGTCACTGGCAAACCTTCGGTCTTAGTCGGCGGGATTCCAATCGCTACCGTGGGATCAGTGACTAGCTGCGGTGCGGTGGTTGCTACAGGTTCCGGCGATGTGAGGGCAGGCTGATGGCAGTGGGAATGAACAGAGAGACGGGCAAGCCGGTCTCAGACGCTGACCACCTGCGCCAATCGATCCGCGACATTCTTTCAACGCGCATCGGCACGCGCACAATGCTGCGCGACTATGGGAGCAACATTCCCGAGCTGGTCGATTTACCGATCAACCAAACAACCATTGCCGCCATTAAGGCGGACATGATTGACGCGCTCAACAACTGGGAACCCCGAATGAGGGTGAACAGAGTTGTGCTCACCGAAGTTCTTTCATCTGGGTCATTGACCTTCGATGTATATCTCACCTACCTGCCGAACGGGCAGGTCATCGAATTAAAAGGGGTGACCATCTGATGGCCTACAACCTGTCATCTTTGCCGGATCCGGCAATCGTCGAGGCGCTTTCGTTTCAAACAATTTTCAATGAACTGCGGGCTGATTTTCAAACCCGGTTCCCAGAGTTTTCTGCCCTAGTCGAGTCAGACCCCGCGATCAAATTGCTCGAAGTCGCGGCCTATCGGGAAACGATCCTGCGCGCCCGCGTCAACGATGCGTTTAAGGCAACGCTGCTGGCGTTTGCTGCAGGCAACGACCTGGACAACCTGGCGGCCTTCTACGGCTTGACCCGGATCGCCCAGGAAACCGACGCCGAGCTAAAAGATCGCACCATCAACAGGATTCAGGGCAGCTCGACCGCGGGCGGTGCTGCCTGGTATCGCTACCAAGCACTCAGCGCAAACAGTGGCGTTAGGGATGCTCGGGTGACGAGCCCCTCAGCTGGACAGGTTGAGGTGGCATTGCTGAGCAAAGAAACCGAAAACCTCACCGCCCTGGGCACTGACCCCAACGCGCTTAGCGCCGACATGGCGACGCTTGCCGCGTTCTATGGCGTGACCACAACTCCATCATCGAAAGATGAGACGGTGGCGCCATTGATCCAGGCGGTCATTGATGCAGCTGGCCCCGAGGGCACGGCAACGCCGCAGATGCTCACGGCGGTTGATGCAACGATGCAGAACGATGAGGTGCGGGTCATCACCGACACTGTGACAACCACTAGCGCCAACGTGGTTGGCGTTGACGTTGTCGCTGAGGTTTATCTCTACCCCGACAGCTCCGCCGACATTCTCAACGGGATTGACGCTCAGATCCGCGCAGCGGTTCAGACCGAGGGCGGCCTCGGCTGGGATCTCACGCTGAGCTGGCTGATCAAAAACATTCACGTTGATGGGGTGCAGCGCGTTGACCTGATCAGCCCGACCACCAACCAAGTGGCAAACGACGGCACAGCTATCAGTGTCAACTCAGTGACGATCACCAACATGGGATACGACCGCTAAATGTCAGACACCGGCCTTTTGCTTCCAAGTTCATCGACCCCGCTAGAGCGCGATCTCTCCGCGTCGATGAATGCGCTGCCGCGCCTTAAGGACTCGGTCGAGCTGATCAGGACTGCGAAACGGGAAAACATCCCCGACTCAGTCGTTCCATTTCTCATTTATGAGTACGGCCTAGGCGAGTTGCTGCCGTATCTATCGGACCCCCGCACGGCGATTGCCACGGGTGTTTTGTGGCAGCGCCTGCGCGGCACGCCTCAGAGTTTCAGGATCGCTCTGGGCTGGATCAACAATGACGGGACCATTGAGGAATCAGAGGGAGGAACCTCTAGGTGGTCGCAGTTTCAATTAGGGCTTGATTCTGCCCCGGTTGACCTGTCACAGACTGATTCAGTCGTGGAGATTGGCCGGCTTTCTTCCCCGGTCCGTTCTTCACTGTTTCGCATTTATGGCGGATGGTATGACGGGCGCCGGTTCAATCTTGACGATCACAAGCTAAGCGGCCTCGACACCCTCTGCGATCACACGGGGGTTTATCTCAAGAGTGAATGGCCACAGCTTTCATTTGGTCGCGAGTTTAAGGACGAACAGGGCGACATCTCCGGCGATCTCGCTGGGCAGCTTGGCATTCACCGACAGACCGCCATCCGCGGCCTGTATGAAGACCGCACCTATTTATCCAATTCCGTTCTGGGTGAAACCAGCTGGCGGACGCTTCACATCGAGGATCTTTCCTCGGTTATCAGCCGGCTGCATTTCAGCATCTCTGGCCCGTTCTGGATGCGGGCAACCGATTGGGATGTTCAGCTGGGCTGGGGTCAGCTGCTGGATTGGGCTGGGCTGCAAAACAAATTCACCCCGGCGCTCAAGTTTGCCAAGGCCGGCATTTACCTGGGCGACGGCGAAGTTCTGGGCGACACAAATGCCTGCCTTCCTGCGCGGTTCCTCGAAGAGTTTGGCGACGGTGCCATTCAGCTTTCAGAGGGCGACCCCGCCACAGGCGAAGGCATCCTCAGCGAGCACCTCTCGCGGGTTGAACTTACTGAAATCAATGAGCGGTTTGAGCGCAACACCGACGCAGAGCAAACCCACATCGGAAGCGTTCACCTGCGGGGCCTTAGCAGCGCGTCACTGGTCCCGAGCCATCGCGAGCACACAGCCTTTATGGCTTATGACGACAGCTTCGAGCTGTCCCGGTCTCGCCTCTCCGAATACACACCGATCCCGAACGTCACCGGGATCAAGCGCGATCACACCACCAGCGCCGATCAGTTCGAGCATCAGTCCGATCAGTGGCAAGACACCGCCAGCACCTGGGGCACCGACGCCACCGGCACCTGGGAAACCGTCGCCAGCTACTTCGACAGCCTGGACTTCGGCAGCGCCTGGGATCAGACCGACACCTGGGAAACAGGGGAATACTTCGAGCAAACCGACCCAGACACCTGGGGCAATACCTACAGCTGGCAGAACTTCCCGCAGTTCGAGCGGCTGCTCAGCTTCAGTCGCACCATGCTGGTTCTCTCAGAGAACGGGCACCTTTCCGATACCGACGCAATCCTGGGCGACACCCACGCGACGCTCGGCCACTTCGAGATCGAGCGTTTCGAGCGCAGCCATCAGACAACCTCGACGGCGCACAACCCCGGCGGGTTCTGGTATCACCTGCGCGAGCGGTTCGCGACGCTCGCCTATGACGATCTCTTCGAGCTGTCACGGACCCGGCTCAGCGAGCACATCCCACTCTTCAATGAGCAGGCGATCACCCGCGAGCACGGTTACACCGGAAGCCTGCAATTCTTCCAGGCCAATGGCTGGACAGACACCAGCCCGGACTGGACAGCTGGCGACTGGCAAAGCGGCGGGTATTACGACGCCGCGGCCGAGCCCACTTGGTATGAGGCTTATGGGTGGCAAGTCTTCCCGCAGCTTGAGCACGTTCTCAACTTCAACACTTCGGGCGTTTATCTCTCAGAGACGGTCGACGGATTGTCGGAGACGCACCACGTTCTGGGCTTCCCGACTTCTGAACGCTTTGAGCGCGATTACTTCGCGCAAGCAACAGAAAACCGGCAGTCGTTCACAACACGCCAGCACACCCGCACGGTTCAAACAACTGTGCCTTTATATGTTGAGCCCACCTGGGCCAACGGCACATGGTCCGGCGACGGAACAAATGAGGCCGGCTGGGTTATCAATGGCACAGTCTGGACAGGTGACGCAACTGAAGAATGGAGCGCGACAGCATGGGGCACAGACCAGTGGGCGCAAGGTAGCCTCTCTGTATGGGACACCAATAATTGGCTGGCGAATGACCCAACCACATGGGCCGACCATCAGATGTGGGTCAGAATGGCTGGGTGGCAAATTGCCAGCCTTGTGGTGGAAGCGGTCCACGAGACCCATGCTTAAACCGCTGATTACAATGCAAACATCAAAGGAGGTGAGCCCTTGGCCACACTTGTAACCACAGGGCGGGCGGGCCTGGCCGCCTCTGTCAAAGCCCGAAACATTTTCCTGGGCATCGGAGCGGGACAGACCGCGTGGGATGCCAACGGGGTTGATCCAGAAAACATCAACTCAACCGGCCTTTATGACGCTATCGGATACCGAAAAGCGGCCCAGGTCGATTTCGTTCAATCAGCGGCACAGGGTGCAATCAGTCTCCCGAGTGGACGTTATGACGTGAGCGCAACTGATACCAATTTGCTCTACTGCAAATTCACATTGGATTTTTCGGATGCGTCCACCTCCACCATTCGTGAAACTGGCATTTTCTTAGACGTTGTGACCGGGGCAGGGTTGCCAGCTGGTCAAATGTTTTTTGATGCAGCCACAGAGGTCACCAGCTCGGGCACTCTCTATCTGATCGAGCACGTTTCAAGCATCATTCGGACCCCGGCAACTCGGGAAACGTTTGAGTTCGTTCTCACGTTCTAAAGGAAAAACACCATGAGCCTTCAGGGTTACTACAACCGATTTTCAGCCGCCGATCAGTATGACGAGCTTTTGTTTCGCGCCAGCAAGGGCCTGCAGTCCGCTGAGCTAAACGAAAGCCAGGCGATCCTTTCTGATCGGATCACCAAGATTGCCAACAGTCTTTTTCAAGACGGTGCAGTTATTTCTGGCTGTCAGCCTGCTGTCAATGTGCAGACAGGCGAAGCGACAATGCAGAGCGGCACGCTCTACGTTCTGGGCGCTGTCCGCTCTGTCGACCTGGCCACCATCACAGTTCCCACCACTGGGAGCCTGCAGATTGGTGTTCGCTTGACGACGCAGACCGTCACCGAGCTTGAGAACGCCAACCTGCGTGATCCTGCACAAGGAACACGGAACTACCAAGAGCCAGGCGCCGGCCGGACAAAACGCACCCTCACTTGGGGTTGGTCTGGAGACGGCGGCACGGGTGATTTCTACGGCGTTTATGACATCCTCAACGGTGCGCTAGTCACCATCGAGGCGCCCCCCGTTCTGGACGCTGCCAAAAAGCTGGTGGCCCAATATGACCGGGACGCCAACGGCAGCTACATCGTCAGCGGGATGCAGCTGAGCGCCCTGGGCAAAGACACCACCAACAGCAACTACACGTTCACAGTTGGCGAAGGAACGTCGAACGTCTACGGCACCAAGCTGACCAAGCCCACCGCCACCAGCCTGGCGTTCCCGATCGACCCTGAGCTGCAGACGATCAACAATGAGCCGAAGGTTTCGGCAGGCCCCACCAGCCAGACCCTGAACGTCAACCGCTACCCCTTGGCAGCGATCAATGACGTGGTCATCACCAAAGAGGTCACGGTCACTCTGACCCACGGCTCTTTTAGTGGCGCGCTGGATCAGCTGCCTGACACTTCAGTTCTGAGCATTCAGAGCGTGAGCCAGTCCGGCACGACTTACTCAGCCGGCACTGATTACAACCTCACCGCTGATCAGGTCGATTGGTCGCCATCAGGCGCCGAGCCCGCACCGGGTTCAACCTATGACGTGACCTATCGGTTCCTAACCAGCACCTCGGCCACCAACATTGACCCCGACCTGGGCGCGTTTGACATTGTCGACGCCGTCGCTTCCACCCTTGTGCTGGTGGATTACGACTGGAAGATGCCCCGCGTGGATGTCATCAGCCTCGATCCTGATGGCCTGTTTCACCGCAATAAAGGCGTTTCCACGGCCTTCAATCCGATCGCCCCAACAGTTCCATATAACGAACTGCAGATTGCTGAGTACCTGCAAACCTGGCACTCAACCAACAACCCTGAGGTCACCAACAACGGCCACAAGGTTGTTTCTGTGCGCGAACAGCGCCAGATGAAAAACGCCATTGCTGAGCTTTACGGCATCGTCGCCGAGGAAAAGCTGCAGCGAGATCTGGCGTTCAAAGAGCCCACCGCCAAATACGGCGTTTTTGCTGATCCCCTGCTGGACGGCGACCTGCGCGACGCCGGCATCTCTCAAGATGCTGTGATCGTCAACCAAGAGCTGCAGCTGGCCATCAACGGCGCACCTGTGCGGGCTGCTCAAAACAACGACACCCACGAACTGCTGCCCTATCAGGACGTGACCCTGATCGGTCAGGAGATGTTCACGGGCTTCATGAAGATCAACCCTTACGGGAACTTTGATCCAATCCCCTGTGACATCACCTTGGATCCCGCTGTGGATCTCTGGGTGGTCACCGAAGAGAACACCACGTTTAGCACCCAGTCGTTCACGATTGGCGCTGGCGACCGTTCCCGCTCTTCTACCGCCACGGTGGTTGAGCTGGCCTCTGAGGTCCAGACCAACATCGCGAACCTGCGTCAGACGGTGGTTGATTTCACTATCTCTGGCTTTGACTCTGGCGAGGCGCTGTCTGACATCGCTTTTGATGGTGTCCACCTAGGAAACAACGGGGAAGTGGCAGACCTTGATGGTCTGGTCAACGGCACCTTTACCGTGCCCGCTGACATCCCCGCCGGATCTAAAGAGGTGCAGTTCCTTGGCAACCAAGGCAGCTTCGGCTCCGCGATCTACACCGGCCAAGGCACCCTCGTTCAGCGCGAGTGGAACAGCATCACCACCACCACAACGTGGCGCTGGTGGAGCCCACCGCCCCCGCCGCCGCCGGCACCCCGTCGCTGGGGTTGGGGTGACCCCCTCGCGCAGAGCTTTGTTCTGCCCGAAGGTCGCCACGTTACCGGCATCGATCTGATGTTTGCCGAGAAGGGCTCAGACGACAACGACGTTGTGGTTGACATCGTCTTGGGTGATAACGGTTTCCCGAGCGCCGACTCTGTGACCCGGACCCGGATCAAGGGCAGCGACATTACAACCTCTGGTTACACCCGCGCCACCTTCGATTTCCCGATCTACCTGGACGCCGCTCAAGAGTATTTCGTCGTCTTGATGACGAACGACGACACCCACGCCTGCCGCATCGCAGAGCTGGGCAAATACGACACGGTCGCTCAAGAGTTTGTGACCCAACAGCCCTACACCGTGGGCGTGCTGCTCAGCAGCTCCAACGGCACCACCTGGACTGTTCACAACGACCGGGATCTCACATTCAAGCTCTACGGCGCAGAGTTCACCGCAAATTCCGCCACCATCAACCTGGGCAGCTTGACCGTCAGCAACATGACCGACCTTCTGGTTGCGGCACCTGTTGACATCCCGGCCACCAGCTCCCGCGTTACGTTCCGCTATACCCGGAGCAACGGTGAGCAGTTCTTGCTGGCCCCTGATCAGTCGATCAGACTTGAGGCAGCAGTGAGCGACACCATGCAGGTGCAAGCCATCCTGGAGGGCACCTCTAAGGAGTCGCCCACCCTGCACCCCGGCGTTCTGAGCATCCCTGCGACGCTCGACACCGCCGGCACTTATGTGGGCCGAGAGTTCGACATTACGAACGGCGGCTCCACTCTTCGGATCATCTTCGAGGCGCAGCTCGCGGGCGGCGCTGGTGTCGTGCCTCAGTACGACAACGGAGGGTTCCAATCTATGGCGCTCGGTTCGGCCACCCCTGTGGGTGATGGTTGGGTTGAGTACGTCTTCGAGGACACGGGGATTGTGGCTCTGACCGCTACCCGCGTGAAACTCAACCTCACCGGAACGGCAGCAGGCCGTCCCAAAATCCGCAACATTCGCGCCGTAATGGTTTGAGGTACTAATTCATGACAACCGACACCAGAACAACCAACCAAAACTACGCGCTGCCGTACCCCTCAAACCTTCTGGCCGCTGATGTGGTCAGGCTGCGCGAGGCCCTGCAGGCGATCGACACAGACATGGTGGCCCGTCCTACGGCCACCGCTGTGACGGCTGAAATTGCCACTGCCATCAGCAATCTGGTGGGGGCTAGTTCCGCCGCCTTGGACACGCTCGAAGAGCTTGGACAGGCTTTGGCGGATGACTCCAATTTCGCCTCAACAGTGACAAACAACCTGGCCCTAAAGCTGGATAAAACCGGCGGGCCAGTCTCGGGGGCGGTGACGCTCCCAGCCAACCCCACCTCAGGCACGCTTCAGGCGGCTACTGCTCTTTATGTAGAGCAAGGCGGGAAACCTTGGGCTTCTGTGGATGACACAGCCAGCCCTTATGACGCGACAGCAAACACCCGGCTTTTAGTGGACACCACTAACGGGGCTGTGACGGTCAATCTTCCTGGCTCACCAGCGACTGGCGATTATGTCGAGTTTGTTGATGCAGCCGGTAAATTTGATGCGAACAACCTCACGGTGGGTCGCAACTCTCTAAACATCATGGGCCTTGCTGAGGACATGACTGTTGCCAAACTCAACGCCAGCTTCCGGCTGGTTTATGCAAACGCCACTCAAGGCTGGAGGATTAACTAATGAGCACCCTTTCCCAATTCATGTCAGGTGGTGGCGGCGGCGGCGAAGGCCCCCGCAACGCCTGCAAAATGTGGAACTCTGCTAGCGGCGGAGCCCACAACCAAGTCAGCAGCTACTCAATCAACACCTCCGCGTACACCTGGACAGTTCCTGCGGACTTTGACGTGAGCGTTCCGCTCCGTGTTTATGTCTGGGGCGCTGGCGGTTGCGGCGGTGAGTACGCCGGCAGCGGCAACAGCTACGGCGGCGGCGCTGGCGGCCTGGCGATTTCTGAAATCACCACCCTGACCCCTGGCGACACTGTGACCGTGACGATCGGCGCTGGCTGCCGTTCCTACAACGGCCAAGGCGGCACAAGCTCGTTCGGCAGCTTCCTGTCTGCTACTGGCGGTAACGCTGGTTACAACAACAGCAACAACCAAGGCGTCACCACATACGGTGCTGGCGGCATGGGCGTGAACGGCAACATCAGCAACTGGCGCGGCGGCTACGGCGGCTACGGCTCTACCAACTCCAGCTCTGGCCATGGTGGCGGCGGCGGTTCTGCCCCCTCCCCAGACGGTGACAAGCACGGCTTCCAGGGTGGACATGCCACTAGCTACCAAGGCGGTGGCGGTGCATCCATCAACTTCAATGGAACCTACCCCTACACCAGTTACACATCCGTCGGTGGCTCTGGTACGGCTGGATACGGTACTTCTAGCGTTTCCGCTTCGACCTATTACGGCTACGGCGGCGCTGGCGGCGCTGGGATCCTGGGTGCAGGCGGTCGCGGTGCAAGCGTCAACAGCTACTCAAACACCGCCCAAAACACGGGCGTTGCAGGTGATGGCCAAGGCCACTCAATCTGGACGCCAAACATGATCCTCCTCGGCGGAGGCGGAGGCGGCGGCGGCGCTGCAACCATTCATAGCTCTGAGCAAACTGGCGGCAACGGTGGTTGCGGCGGCCCTGGTGCTGGCGGCGGTAGTGCTGCTGTTTATAGCTCCGGTGCTTCTACCAGCTACATGGTTGCCGGTAACGGTGGCATGCTCGGCGGCGGCGGCGGCGCTCCTCAGTACAGCATCGGTGGCTCTGGCGGTAACGCTGGCGGCGGCGGTGGATCAGGCTATGGCGCTTACAGCGCAGATCACTGCAACCACGGCTGGGGCGGTGATGGCCTCATCTTCATCCAATACAAAATCATCTTCTGAGGAGCACTGACATGAAACTTTATGCAAGATTGTTTGAGGATGGCCGGGTTGCAGAACTGCACTCTGGCGATCCCAAAACAGATTTCTGTGCTGCTGTCGCGGACCTTTTCGTAGAGGTTCCCGAAGGCACAGGGCTTAACGACAAAAAGACTTCTAAAGGGTTTGAAAAATACCAACCCCCTGAAGTCCCTGCGCCCCCGACGCCTGAAAGGCACCTTTCAGAAGCTGAACTCAAAAGCTTTATGACTCGTTCAGAGCGCATCGCCTACAAGGCGGCTGCTGATTCTGATCCGATCATTGCTGACTTTGCAGAAATGGTTGCACTGCGCCCGCAAAAAGTCAAAGACGCAGACACTGTCGAGGCCATCGACAAAATGCAGGAACTCAAGGTGCTGAGCGCAGCACGCGCGACTGAACTGAAATCATTGGAGGTTTGATCGATGCCGGCTAACTTTCTGCACGGCGTCGAAGTTCTGGAGCTGACGCAGGGGGTTCGCCCCCTGCAGACCGTTCGATCAGCCGTTATTGGCTTGATTGGCACAGCTCCAAACGCCGACGCAACCACTTACCCCCTGAATGAGCCTGTGCTCATTTCAGGCAGCCGCGCCAAAGCTGATTTGCTTGGCACTGGCGGCACCCTCAAAACTGCAATGGAGGGCATCTTCGATCAGATCGGTGCCACCGTTGTTGTGGTTCGAGTGGCAGAGGGCGCTGACGAGGCGGCCACTATCACCAACCTTGAGGGCGACAGCACCGCTAAAACCGGCGTCTGGGCGTTCCTCAAATCTGAGAGCACCCTGGGCATCAGCCCAAAAATTCTGATTGCTCCCGGTTACACCCACCAATGCACTCTGACCCCTGGCTCAGAAGTCGCCAACGTGGTTGTGGCCCAGTTGGTGGCCATCTCTGCCGGCTCTAACGGCGTTGGTGATCGTCTTCGCGCAATCGTCGTGGCTGACGGCCCCAACACCACCCAGGCCGACGCGCAGGCTTACGCAGATCTGCACGTTTCTGATCGCCTCTATGTGGTCGATCCTTGGGTGAAAGTGAACAGCACCACCGTGTTGCCCGCTTCTGCTCACGTCGCTGGCGTTATTGCTAAGAGCGACGCAGAACGCGGCTTCTGGTATTCACCCAGCAACCGCATCATTCAGGGCATCGTCGGGACATCTCGCGCTGTTGGATTCTTCCTGGGCGACGAGAACGCTGAGGCCAACATCCTCAACGAAAACGACGTGGCCACGATCGTTCGCGAAAACGGTTTCCGTCTGTGGGGCAACCACTCCACTACAGGAGATGCTCAGTATCAATTCCTGAGCACCCGCCGGATCATCGACATGGTCAACGAAAGCGTGATGCGCGCCCACCTGTGGGCCGTGGATCGCTGCATCACTCGCACTTACCTGCAAGACGTTTCGGCGTCTGTGGCGAGCTACCTGCGCAGCCTGGAAACACGCGGCGCAATCCTGGGCAGCCGGGTTCACATTGACCCCGACGCCAACAACGAAACCGACATCAGCAACGGGCAAGTCACGATCGATTTTGAGATCACCCCGACTTACCCCGCTGAGCGTGTGCGCTTCCGGTCGATCCTCACCAACGGTTTCCTAGTCAACGTTCTGACCGATTCCAACGCTGATGATGAGTCAGTGTTGAACAACGGGAACGAGAACAACCCCGGCAATCAGCAGACCGCTGATCAGTCTGGGTCTGGCGCAACCAACGACGACGACGACTGAGGAGGTCTGAACAATGCTGCCACGCACTCTTAGAAATTTCTCGCTCTTTGTCGATGGGACAGGGTACGCAGGGAAAGTCACTGAACTGACTCTGCCCACCCTTTCCATTCAGGCTGAGGAATACAGAGCCGGAGGGCTCGACGCCCCCATTGCCATCGACATGGGCATGGAGGCACTCACGGCCAGTTTCACCCTGGCTGAATATGACCCAGAGATCCTCAAGCTCTTTGGCCTTTATGACCAGAACGCGCTTGAGATGACCGCTCGCGGGGCACTCCAACGCAACGGCGACACTGACGCCGTGGCCATTGAAGTGAACCTCACTGGATCGATCACCAACTTTGACCCCGGCGCTTTCGAGGCCGGCTCAATGACTGAGGCAAGCTTCGAGGTGGCGGTGCGCTATTACAAGCTCACCATCGCCGCCGAAGTTCTGCATGAGATCGATGTGGAGAACATGAAGCGGATCATCAACGGTGAGGATCAACTCGAATCCGTCCGCACCGCCATGGGAATCTGATAGATGGCATCAAAAGCGCGCCCTACAGAAACCATCGAACTGACCTACTCGGTCGAGATTGATGGGGTGTCGGTCGACTCTCTAACGATGAGGCGGCCGACCGTTCGCGATCAGATGATCATTGACAAAGCAAAAGGCACCGACACAGAAAAGGCGGTGAAGTTTTTCGCCAACCTGTGCGAAGTTTCACCGTCAACGATTGAGTCTCTGGACACTGTCGATTTCACAAAGCTGTCGGATGTTCTCTCGGATTTCCAGTCTCCCCAGTCGGCGACTTAAGGCGTGGCGTTGTCATCCTTGCGAAACTGACCGGCTGGGGGCTCGATGAGATCTTGGATCTCACCACTGACGATCTCCTAGCCTGGGTGAAAACAGCTCAGGAGGTGGAAAAGGAAATTTCAAAAACAGCTAAGGCCGCACAAAGGAGGGGCTAAGCCATGGCAGCAGGCGGACCGGCAAAGCTAACTCTGAAGATCGGCGCCGACCTGGGCGCCAGTTTCAAGAAATCAATTCGGCAGGCTCAGAAGCAGCTGTCGACTTTCAATCAGAACGTAAAACGAAGCATCAACGACGCCGCAACGGGAGCGTCGAGAGGCTTCAAAAACGTGATCCGAAACGACGCTTTCCAGGCGTCAGCGGTTGCAGCTGCAGGCCTCGGCACTGTGCTGACCGGCGCCGTTCGCACGGCAATGGATTTTGAAAAATCAATGAACGCGGTGGCCGCTGTTAGCGGTGCCACGGGGCAAGACTTTAAGTCGCTCACCAACCTGGCCAAACAACTGGGCCGCACCACCCAGTTCTCAGCATCTGAGGCAGCGGGCGCCATGGAGATGCTCTCGATGGCTGGCCTCAATACTCAGCAAATGCTGGCGGCTACGGGGCCAACCTTGAACCTGGCAGCAGCTGGGGGCATCGAGCTGGCGGAGGCGGCAGACATCGCAACCAACATCATGGGCGGCATGGCCCTGAAGGTCGGCGACCTAAACACGATCAACGACGTTCTGGCCAAGACTTCCTCAAGCGCAAACACCAACGTGACCGAAATGGCCGCAGTGTTTGAAAAGGTCGGCGGCGTGGCCCCCACCATGGGCGCATCGCTGCAGCAGGTTTCCGGCATGGCCGGCATCCTGGCCAATAACGGCATCAAAGCCGCAGAAGCTGGCACCGCCCTGCGCAACGTGATGCTGCGGATGGCCTCGGAAGACACGGCCAAAAAAGCACTCAAGAACTTAGGCGTCAGTGCTACCGATGCAGCCGGCGACATGCGGGAATTCCCCGACATCCTGGCCGACATGGAGAAGCGCATGACCGCGCTGGGCCTGTCGGAATCCGCACGGGCCGACATACAGAAAAAGGTGTTTGGCCTCAGGGCTGTTGCTGCTGGCTCGATCCTGCAGCAGGCCGCCGCAAATGGCGAGCTTGACACCATGATTCAAAAGGTGACCGATAGCGAAGGCGCTGCGGCCAAGCAAGCCAAGACCCGTCAGAAGGGTTTGGCCGGCACCATGAAACGGCTCAACTCAGCCTTAGAAGGCCTGGCCCTTGCCTTTGGCGGCCCCTTGCTCACGCCCATTGCGATGGCTGCCGAAGCTTTGGCGGGCCTTGCTGGGCCGATCGCTTGGTTGTTTGACAACGTGCCCGGCCTGGGCCTGGTGGTCGGCGGCCTGTCTGCTGCCTTTATCGGCATTGTCGTGGCCCTGCCAATCCTGGCTGCTCTCAAGGGCGCAATCCTGGGGCTCACGGGTGCTGCAACCGTGATGGCTGGAATCAAGGCCATCGCCCTGGGCATGGTCGCCCCGCTCAAGTTCGTGGCCTTTGGGTTCCTCAAGATGGCTGGCGCTGCGGTTGTGGCCGGCATCAAAATGGCCATTGCCTTTGCCCCGGTGATCCTTCCGATCCTTGCGGTTGCTGCTGCAATCGCTGCCGTGATTGGCATCGGCCACCTGCTGGTTAAGTTCTGGCCGCAGATCAGTGAAGCCGCCAGCACAGCATTCAACGCTGTGGTCAACTTCCTCAAAGAGCTGGGCGCCAAGATCTTTGGCGCCATCAAAGGCATTATCAAAAAACTATTTGCGATCCCCAAGGCCATCGCAAAAGTGGTGATCAAGATGCTGGCCGCATTCATCAAAGGCTTTGCAGCCATGGGCAAGGCCGCAGCCAAGGGCGTCGCCCAGCTGGTGATGGCATATTTCCAGCTGCCGCTGACGGTGGCCAAGGTTGTCTCACAGATCATTGCCCATTTCACTGGCATTGATCTTTTCGAGGCGGGCTCGAATCTGCTCACCTCGATGTGGGAGGGCTTCAAAAACATCTGGCCCCGTTTCAAAGATTGGCTGGTCGAGAGCTTCAAAAATGCACTAGCCGGCATCGCGGCAACCTTTGACCCCCGCAACTTGTGGCCATGGGGCAAAGATGAGGGAAATGGTGAACAGGTGACCACACCCCGGCAGAAGCGGGCCAGAGGCGGCCCAGTTTTTGCGGGCGGTTCCTATCTGGTTGGCGAGCGTGGGCCAGAACTTTTCACGCCGGGGCGCGGTGGCAACATCCTGAGCACTGGCGACACCATGGCCGCCCTGGGCGGTGGCGGGGGCAGCACTGTGAGCCTGGCGCCGACGATCAACATCACTGTGACTGAGAGCAACGCCAGCGCGGATGACATCGCTGCAGCTGTGGCCCGTGGATTGGATGATGCACTTATGGAGGCAGAGGCAGGAATGCGCGCCCTGTTGAATGACTAATGGCTGAAACTCTTCTCACGCTTGGTTCCTATCAGTTCTCAATGGACACAGCGGCGCATGACGCCCTGCAGCGCAGCAAAACCTACCGATGGGCGACACAGCAACGCCTAACCCGTGAGCCGGCCTCGCAGTATGTCGGGCCAGGCAAAGAAACCATCAGCATTGCTGGCAAGATTTACCCGCACTTTCGCGGTGGCCTGACTCAGATTCAGGCTCTACGGGATGAGGCCGACAGAGGCGAACCGCTGACGCTTGTGGATGGCCGCGGCAACAACCTGGGCCAGTGGTGCATCAAAAGCATTCAAGACAAAGAAAAGGACTTTGTGCGCGAGGGCTTGCCTCGCTGCATTGAGTTTTCTGTGGCCCTTGAGTCCTATGGGCCAGACGCCAGCACCGGCAACGGCGACAACGGCGGCGACGGCGGCGGCGGATTTTTCAACTTCTTATCTTTCTTCGCTTGAGGTGATCTGATGGCTCTCTGGTACACATGCAACGACGGCGACCAGTTGGACGCGATTTGCAAAGACATCTACGGATACAGCAGGGGCAGCACTGAGGCAGTTCTCAGCCACGAAAGCAATCGCGAGCTGGCGCGCAAAACTCCAGACCTTGAGGCAGGTGATCAGATTTACCTGCCCGACCTGCCGCCCCAAGATTCAGGCATCACAACCCTCAACCTTTGGGATTGATTTATGAGACCGCGCTTCCGCTTGGACATTGCCGGATCAGATGTGACAGCTGCTGTCAGCGACCGGGTGGTGAGCATCAAGGTGAACGATCAAGCCGGGCAGAAGTCCGACACCCTCGACGTGGTGCTTGATGATCGAGACAACGCCCTAAGCATTCCAACGGCACGCGCAGAGATGGAGCTGTGGCTGGGCTACGACGACGGAGATCTGGTGAAAATGGGCCGCTACACCATCGATGAGGTAGCCCTAAAAACGAACCCTGACACTCTGACGGTGCGGGGCAAGGCGGCTGACAGCTCGCCTGAATTCAAGGCAGCTAAAACCCGCAGCTGGCATCAGCGCACCATTGGCCAGATTGTTTCCACGATTGCAACTGAGCACGGCCTAACGCCTGCGGTTCATGTCGATTACGCCGAGCGGTTGATTGAGCACATCGACCAAGAGAACGAAAGCGACGCGCATTTTCTGACGCGCCTGGGCAAGCTTTACGGGGCCGTCGCCAAGCCTGCAGATGGGCGCCTGTTGTTCATCCCTGAGGGCGCAGCAATCTCTACGAGCGGCCAAGCGTTGAGCACCGCAACGATCCAGAAACATGAGATCACATCGATGAGCGCGACAATCAAAGAGCGCGGGCAATTTTCTGGCGTCATCACCCGCTATCGCGACAAAGAAACCAACCGTGAGGTGGAGGTCGAAACCACAGAGGCATGGCAGCTGCGCCTAGGACCGGCCCCCGTGTTTCGCGACAAAAAACTTTACACCTCGCGGGACATGGCGGAACAGGCCGGGAAAGCCCAGCTGGATCGATTAAGGGGCGGGACGGTGCAAATTGACTTCACAATGCCCGGCCGGCCCGACATATTCGCAGAAAGGCCGATAAAACTAGAGGGGGTCAGAGATCCGCTAGACGGTGAATGGATCGTTAAAACGGTTACTCACACCTTCGGGGCAAACGGGCTTCAAACAAAAATCAGCGCCGGCTCCAAGCCTGACTGATCGATAAAATGAGGCTTAAGGGGGGCCAGAGGTGACAGGGAAGCAAGGCTTTTGGCAGAACCTACTGAACGGCACTGGCCAGGCGCTGCCCCTTGCTGTGATCACTTCGCTGATGGCGTTCGGCACGTTGATGGTCAATGTGCAGATACAGCTGTCTGAATTGAGGCTAAAACAGGATCAAACGCTGCAGATCTTGGAACGATCTGAGCAAGCAAGAGACAAGGCGCTCGCCTGGTTAAAGGAAGAAATTGAAGACATTGAGCGACGGGTTGACCGGCTGGAAGGCCGGCGACCTTAAAAACAGAGGGGGAGCGCATGGGATTTATTGCCCGCGCATTTGAGCATTACGAGGGCTTGCCGCATCAACGCGAAGCAATCGCCAAGCTTGAGGGGATGGTGCCCCCGCACTGCGTCGAGGCTTTCGCCAAAGTTTTCAGCCCTGACACTGAATCTGAGCGCGTCTTGCCTGTGCCATTTATGAGCCAGCTCGACAATGCACTAATGGCGCATCGGACCTGCAACCCGTCAAGCTGCGCGATGTGCCTGGAATACTTAGAGCCGGGCATGATCAACGGCGACGACGATCTGATCGTCGAAATGGAAAAGCGCGGATGGGACGTGACGAACCACACCGCGATGACCAAAATTTTGCGGCTCTACGGTCTGGAATCTGTGTTTCGCTACGACCTGACAAAGCAGACCCTACAAAGTGAAATAGCTGCAGGCCGTCCGGTGGTTCTGGGCATCTTGCACAAAGGCCCAGCGGCTAAACCTTGGGGCGGTCACATGATCGTTTGCGTGGGCATGGACCCAGCGGAAGACGCAGTGATTTGCCACGACCCTTATGGCTCACTTTTGGATGGCTACTCTGGAGCTGCAGAAAGTGGAAAATTTGTGAGCTATCCATGGCGCGAATTGCGCGCCCGCTGGACAGTAGAAGGCCCCGGATCTGGCTGGGGCCGCATCTTCCTAACCTCAAAAACACAGGAGACCCCAAATGACAATTTCAGAGCTGCTTAGCAACCCTGCAACCTGGATCATCCTGGCCGCCGTGTCAGAAGTGATCGCCCTGAGCCCACTGCGCTCAAACTCGATCATTCAGCTTTTGCTGCAGGCTGCCTTCTCACTGAAGCCAAAAAAAAACTAGGAACGAACATCCCGCCAGACGGCCGTTGGCTTTTCCGCTTCAATTCCCGAAGCCCGATGGAAACGCTGCGGCGCGCTCTGGCGGCAAAAAAATTCCACGCAACGTTGGGAGGGAAACTCGATGCTGAGATTTCTAAGGTCTCTGATCTTCTGGACCGCCAAGAATCACGGAGTGACGGAGCGGCCCATGGGCTTCAAGGTGAATTCACTGAGCACCCCATCGATCCCGAAAACGTCGGCACCCCAGCCGAAGCCCTCGGAGGCCCTCTCAGTTGGTCGCTCTCTATTAGTCGAGACGAACAGGAAACAGAGACAGGCGATGATCCGCCAGCTGGCTCTACATGAGGGGCTGAGGCTAAAGCCCTATAAATGCACAACAGGGGCGCTCACGATTGGGTACGGGCGAAACCTCGATGCGCGTGGCATCACTGAGGCAGAGGCCGAAATGATGCTCTCTCATGACATCGACGATTTCCAAGACCGCCTCTTGCGCGAGATCCCGTGGATGGCGGAGCTGTCACCTGTGCGCCAGAGAGTGCTGCTGGATATGGCATTTAATCTTGGCATTTCTGGCCTTCTTAAATTCCAAAGAACCCTAGCGGCCGTGCGAGGTGAGGAATACGAACGCGCCGCCGCGATGATGCTGGACAGCCGATGGGCCACACAGGTTGGGCAGCGCGCAAAGCGCCTTAGCCGGATGATGGCCACCGGGCAGATTCCTCCAGAGCTGAAATGAGCGACGCAGTCGACAGGCCGGCCCACTATGTGAAAGGGGGCGTTGAGTGCATCGACGCTGTGGACGCGGCCATTAGTGACCTGGAGGGCGTGGAGGCTCACTACACAGCCAGCGCGATTCAGTATCTCTGGCGCTGGAAATCGAAAGGGGGCGTTGAGGATCTGCAAAAGGCCCGCTGGTATCTGAACCGGCTGATTGCGGCGGCTTCCATTGACTGAGATATGCCGCGGCCTGATCGACTGCGCGCCTGCGCTCTCGTTTCATCAGGTGGCTATATCTGGCCGTTGTCGCGGTTGAGGCGTGGCCCAGCAGCTCGCCAATCACGCCCAGCGTGTGACCTGAGCTGATCAGGTAGCTCGCGAAAGTGTGGCGCAAATCATGCACCCAGAGCCCGCCCACCTGGGCGTCGGCTTTGAGGCGTGACCACGGCTTGTGATGTTCTTTGAGGTGGTTTTTTCCTCGGCCCCTTATGAGCCACTCGCCGGGCGGTTCGTGGTCCCGCAGCTCCATGACCACGCGCAGCGCGTCAGTTCCTAGCACTATCTCCCGGTGCTCGGTTCTGTCGCGTTTGTGTTTTTCCGGCCGGATCACTTGGTCGACTAAGTCGACTTCTGACCACCGGGCCGACATGATTTCGTTAAGCCTGGCGCCCGTAAGCATCAGCAGCTGGATCATGCAGGCAAACCGGAAATGGATCCCGCCTTGGGCTTTTCTTTCGCGCAGCACCGCCAGCAGGCGGTCGACTTCATCCGGCGACGCATAACGGCGACGCGCCTTTTCCCAGTGGTGTTCTATCCCCTCGCAGGGGTTGTGGTGATCGCGGGGCAGCCAGCCCCAACGCTTGGCCAGGCTCATGGCCTTGGAAAGTGTTTCAAGGCACCTGTTCGCGGTGACCTGTTGTGGATGTGCTGCGTGCCAATCCCAGAGGGCCGCCTGGTCAATATCCTGCAGGCGCCAGCCACCGAAGGGGGCCAGCAGCAGGTGGTTGCGGAAGTATCCGCAATCATTGAGGGCCGCCCCCGCGCTTTTCCTGGGCCGCGCCCATCGCTCCATAAAGGCAATGTGCAGGTCAGCCAACGTTTTGTCTGTTTTCCGCTCCCGCTTCATCGCGGCTGGATCCTCCCCCGCGAGAACCGCCACACGGAGCCGTCCCGCCTTCTCCCTGGCCTTGGTGACGGACATTTGCCCCACGTCCCCCAGTTTGAGCTGACGGTCCCACCGCCCATTGAGCCCGTACCTAAAGACCCAGGATTGGCCCCGGCTGATGCACAGCCCCGGCACTTTTGAATCACTCTCCCAACGTTTCGCCATATCGTTTCCCCTCGAATCTCGGACCGCGCAGGGACCGCAAATTTTTCGGACCGCGCATGATCTCTGGTTATCTGCCGGGAATCATGCGCCAGGCTGTGGCGCAAGTAAATGAAAGAATTTCAACGGGTTATGACCCGGAAGGAACAACAGGGATGGCAGCCCGTAGGGGAATCGAACCCCTCTTTCCAGGTTGAAAACCTGAACGGTTTTCCACATTTCCCCAACGTTTTCAACAACTTGCGAGGTGCAGTGTGGGCCTCGGACCGCGTAGGGACCGCGTAGCAAATTCCATGGCACGGGATCAAAAACTGCGCCAGCGTGGGCCATGCACCTGTGACAACCTGCCGCACGATGACTTGCAGAATTTGCCCAAAGTGTGAGGCCAAGTTTATGGATGGCCAGCTTTTTTGGTCAACTGGGCAGAAGGGCGACCCTGAGGTTTTGGCCAATCTGGTCTGCGATCTCCCCCAGGTGCAGAGGGGCGGCGGGTGCATCAATCAATTCAAAAGCAACCCCGCAAAAGACACATGGGAAAAGCGCCGGGCGTTTGCTGATGCAATGGCTGATGAGATGGACCTGCCAGCTGGCAGCAAAGATTTTGAGCCTCGGGATTTTCTGCCGGGGTTCGACGACTGAACAGCGATACCCTGAGCCTATGGATGAGGGGCAACAGCTAAGCGACGCAGCCGGGGCACCCGAGTGGATGGCCACGGGCCTGCCCCTTGAGATTGAGTTTGAGTGCGAGAGCACCGTGCGCCGGGTTGATGAGCTGAACGGAGAGCAGGCCCAGGAACTGGCCCGAGTCGCTCTCCGCCACAATTTCCGACTGGTCAACATGCTGCGCCAGTCGATCGATCGAGTCGCCTACCTAGAGGAAGTGATTGACGACATCATCGAGAAGCCGACTGATCAGTGAGGTTCGTGATCCGGTACTGATCGCCATTCACTAGGCCTAGCTCATACAGCACCATGTAGGCGCGCTCACGGGTGAGGAATCGCCAGGCGTGGATTTTTTCGCGCCAGACAATCCCACGTTCCTCGGTAAAACAGAGGAACCCGTCTGGCCCCTCGACGGCGAAGTTTGCCTCTGGGTGTGATGAACTCATGGCCTCAACTCGGTTCGACGTTGGATCTCCGCGCAGGCTTTCGCGTTGCTCTGGACGTGACACCCATCGATCAAGCGGGGCAGGCTCCAGTTTTCAAGCTTGCTGTCATGCCAGGCGTGAACCGCCATGCCCACACCAATGACGGTGTAGACGCCAGCGATCAGCCAGCCGAGGCGGTAGAGCCGCCGTTCGATCTTGGGTAGGCGCACGGTGATGATGTGATCGTTTGCCCGCTGCCTCGCAATGGTGGCTTGAGTGGCGGGATAGGGGAAGAGCTGAATAGCTCTGTGATTATGTTTTTTCATGCGGCTTCTCTCAGTCGGTTGCTCATGACGGCGCCCAGCAGTCTGCCTTCCACCCAGTCCGGGCGGTTCTCTTTGCACACTTCTTCGATCGCCCAAAGCAGGGCCACCTCTGCAAAGCCTTCATGGCTGCAGGGCCACCCGTCTTTTTTCATGCCGTAATCGTCGAGGATCTGCAGCGGCCGTGAGCTGTATTGCTCCGCCTTGGCGTCAAGCATCATCCAGATATGAACGGCGTGGTCGGCATAGGTTTTGCAGACCAGCTTGCTGTTGTTGATGAGGTTCCAGGTCACGGCGCAAACGTCGAGACCGTCGCGGGCAATGATGCCCTGCTCTGTGGGATCAAGGTTGCGTGTGACCCACTGATCGATGCGTTTCATTAGAAGAAAGCCGGTAGAACGTAAGCGGTTTTGAGGTGGGGGATGGTTTACAGGAACTGCAACGTGATCTGTTCAGACACGCCCCCTGGTGGCTGTGTTGTGGTGTGCGAGGGCTACGCAATGAGCTATTTCAAAACGCAGGCCGCAGCCCTCGCATATCTCGACATGACGGCAGAAGCCGATCAGAAAGGAATGTCAGCCGAAGGTGGCACCGGGGGCGCCTGAGCCGGTGGGGCCGCAATGGCTGCGGCGTGTGGCGTGAGAGCCTGGCTAGTCGGTGGCATCGTTGCGGCCTTTGATTCGTCTTTGGCCTTGATCAGGTCAACCGTTCCAAACTTGATCACAAGCTTTTCGCCTTGGCTGCCATCTCTGCGCGGGAAGGTTTCGCGGTGCGCTTCGCCCCGAGCGTCGATGGTGTCACCCTTGTGGAACTTATTAGCAGCGCGCTCTGCTGCCTTGCCCCACAGCTCAACCTCGACCCACCAAGTCTCAGGATCCTTCCAGGTGCCGTCCTTTTGCTTAATGCCTGGCTGCTTGACAGCCATGGCCAGCTTGCAAACGCAACTGCCTGACTCGAAATACTTCATCTCTGGATCGCGGCCCAGGTTTCCTGTGGTCTGAATCGTGGTGGTCATGGTTTGTCTGCCGGGTTGTGGTTTTTTTCGTAGGCGATCACGTCATCCACGGCGTAGATGATGCGCGCGCCCACTTTTGTGAATTTCGGCCCAATGCCTTGGTGACGCCAGTTCGCGAGCGTATGGGTGGCCATGCACCAATAGTCGGCCAGCTCCTTTGGTGTCAGGAACATTTTCGGCGGTTCATCGCCGAGGGCCAGGTGCTTTAACGGATGGTCATCTGTCATCAGAACCTCCCTTAGGCGGGGCCGTCGACGGGGACGCCCAGTTTGAAACCCGCCGGTTCCAATGCTTAGGGCTCGATTTCCGTTGGCTAGTTGGCATACAAGGCCGGCCGCATAGGTAGCGGGTCGGCGTTGCAATCCGTTGGCTAATTGTTGTCATTCTCTTCCTCGCTTTTCTCTACGAGGGCAGGCGCCGGGCACACCTCCCCCAGTTGGTTGCTTAGGGCAGGTCTCTCCGGTTCTCCCTGGGTGATCACTACCGGCTGAACAGCCGGCCGATCAGATTGTTTTAATAACGCATCCTGCAGGGAAACATTATTGCCGACAGACTCATTTAGTCTTTGTTTCCCTTGCGTCAAGTTTGCGTCTCCCCTAGGTGCAGAGTCGACAACATCGAAGCCCAGCAAAATCTCAGGGCAATGCAGATCGATCAGCCATTTTGCCGAGCGCCAGCGCAGCATTTGCTCGGGAATGGTTGAGTATTTTTTGTTGCGGGTCCAGCCCTCAGCGGCTGCAATTTTCCAACTGAGCGTCACTTCTGCAATGTCGCCATCGCTTAACGGCGCGTAGGCCGTCACCTCCAGATCTTCTTTTTTGTCGCCTTTGTCGATCTTCCAGCGGATTGGGCCGGCAAAGACTTTGGCGCGGTTGGCCAGTGCAACGGCAAATTTTGCTGTGTACGCTGGCCGGCCGCCGATCATAAAAACGTTCTGAACCGCCGTAAGCGGGCTGATTCCCAGCTCGACAGCGAGTTGCACGACAACAAAGCAGTCGTGGGGATTCTTTTGGAAGTTCGCCGGGACCATGCTGCTAGCAGCAAAAGCATTGGCAAGACGCCAGCAGTCAGCGAAATTGTCGTGCTGCGGGACAGGATCTGCAGGGCGATCATCGGTCTGAATGGTGATGGTTTTGGTTTCGTCAGTCATAGTGCCCACCTCGGAAGGCTTAGGGAAGAGATCTGTTTATCGAAGCCGGGCCACTCGTCTTTTTCCTGGCATTCCTTGAAACGCTCCAGGGCCTCGCGGTACTGACGACGGCCGGTCTCCATTAGTTGTTCGTCGCATTCGTAAATGGCGACGGCGTAGGGGGGTTCCTTTTCCACCACCACAAAGAGGAAGTTTTCAACCGGCCCCCAGTCGCCCGAGGCGGTGATCAGATCGGTGTAAAACGCGGCCTGCCAGTGGTACTTGAAATTGGCCACGGACTTGCCGAAGCCGGTTTGCCCTGCGCCGCCATAACGACGGCTGCAGGTTTTCACATCGATCACATAGGTTTTGCCGGCAACGGTCGCGATCCGGTCCGCTTTGCACTTGAGCATCATCCCGGTTTCAGGGTCGACCGCCTGGCAAACCTCTTCGCTGTAGCCGCCCTGGCCCTCGACGAGAGCGGACGCTAGCGGTGATTTGCGGATCGCGGTCTGCATCTTGTCGACACAGTCCCAGATGTCAGCGGGCAGGGCCTCGCGGTCGCCGATGTTGGCGGCCCATTCTTTGTGCGCCTCTTTGCCGGCTTTCGTTCGTTTGTCGAAACTGGCCTCTTTGATGAACCGATCGTGAAACACTTGCGGCCCTTCGAGCACATGGGTGTGCAGGGCGGTGCCCGTAATTAGCGCGGGTGACGTTGTTTCCGGTTCGCGGTCGGGGTTCAGGTATCGCTCCCAGTAGTAAAGGGGGCAGTCAGCGAACAGCTTCAAACCTGAATAATTGACCGCCTGAAGCGCCCGGTATTGGGGATCAGGCATCTGCATAGGTAGAACTCCCAGATGTTCCCGCGAGGTCATCGCGGCGCACGGAAAGTAACGGGCCTGCCCGGTCGGTGCAATGGCATCCCCGGTTTTCTTCCGGTTTCCGTGACGATCCTTTTTCTTTTGTTTTCAATGACTTACGCATTCCTTACGCCTAAAAGGTGAGGGGAATCAAGTCAAGGAAAAAATGCAATGAGAGTGATCCTGCGGGATTATCAGCAGAACGCAGTGAACTGGATCAGGCACGCTTACGCCAAAGGCTGCCGCTCTGTTCTGTTCTGCCTTCCCACAGGTGGCGGCAAAACTGTCGTCTTCTCTTATGTGGCCGAAGCGGCAGTGGCCAAAGGCCGCCGCGTGGTCATCCTTGTGCATCGCCAAGAGCTGGTCAGCCAGTCCGTGGAAAGCCTGGAGGCCCTGGGCCTTGAGGTGGGTGTGATTGCCCCCGGCGAACCGGAGCGGCCAGAACTCCCGATTCAGGTTGCTTCGGTTCAGTCCCTTGCTCGACGGCTGCACCGCTGGGCAGATGCTTTCGATTTCATCGTTATCGATGAGGCGCATCACTGCGCGGCCGGCAGCTGGCGCAAAGTGTGCGACGCCTACCCGCAGGCCCACCGCCTGGGCGTCACCGCAACACCCGAGCGCCTAGACGGCAAGCCGCTGCGCCCATGGTTCGATGAGCTGATCTGCGGCCCCGGCACCTGGGAGCTGATGGAGGCTGGCCACCTATGCCAGACCAAAATTCTCTGCCCACCCACTGGGGTGGATTTCAAAAAGCTGCGGGTCTTGGCGGGCGACTTCCGAAAAGACGACGCAACCGAAGCAATGACAGGGGCCACCCTGATGGGGGATGTGGTGGCCCACTATCAGCAACACTTGGCACCGGGGACGGCCATCGCCTTCTGTGTCACTGTTGCCCACGCCGAAGCCGTCGCAGAGAAGTTCAAGGCGGCTGGCGTGCGCGCCGCCACGATAGACGGCACCCTAAGCAGAACCGCTCGCCGTGAACTTATCGACGGGCTGAGAACTGGGGAGGTGCAAGTTTTGTGCAGCTGCGAGGTGATCAGCGAGGGAACGGACGTGCCAAGCGTGGGCGGTGCTCTGCTTTGTAGGCCAACAAACAGCCTGAGCCTTTTTCTGCAACAGGTCGGCCGATGTTTGCGCCCGGCCCCAGGCAAAGAACAGGCGGTGATCATCGATCACGCGGGCAACATCCGCCGCCACGGCTTACCCCAGGATGTGAGATTTTGGAGCCTCGACGGTGCGAAAGACCGGAAGGCAAAAGAAGAAAAGCGGGCTGCCCCCTGGGTCACTGTCTGCCAGCACTGTTTTGCTGCCATCCCTGGCGGGGGTGCTGCGTGCCCCTACTGCGGAGCGGAGCCCCCTAAGCCAAAGGCGAAACCTAAGGGCGCCTTCGGTGATGGCGAATTGCGGGAACTTCGCATCGAGGCCGCACTCATTCGCATCAGGGAAAAGGAGGAAAAGCAACGCAAGAAAAACGAACAGAGCCAGGCCAAGACTCTGAAAGAGCTGCAGGCAATAGCAAAACAGCGCGGTTATTCTCCGGGCTGGGCCTATCACATTCACCGGAGCAGGAATGAGCGCGGCCGTTTCTTATGAGCAGGCGATCCAAAATGAGATCCGCCTCGAACTAGGTCATGAAGATTGCCGGCTGTTTCGGAATAACACCGGCTGCCTCAGGAACGACCGGGGCCGCATCGTTTGCTTTGGTTTGGCCAAGGGCAGCAGCGACCTGATCGGATGGAAAACCATCGAGGTCACACCCGAGATGGTGGGAACTCGCTTAGCGGTGTTCACCGCTGTGGAGGTGAAAGACAAGGGCCGGCCCACGCCGGAGCAAAAGCGATTCATCAGCTGCGTGCAGGCGGCTGGTGGGTTTGCAGGGATAGCAAGGAGCGTCGAGGATGCGAAAAAAATCATGCAGTTGGTATCACCCACCTAGCACATTGGTGGCACACAGGCTAAAAGGGGCGGGCGCTCTACCTAACGCACCCATGCCACCAAAACCAAAGCCACCGGAAGACCGGGTGGACATCAGAGAGCCTCGCTACGCTCTCGCCGCACTTGAGACGCTATATCGCAAATGCAACGACCGGCCAAACCACTACCCCGTGACAGAGGTGGACGTTTGGCACTTCGCGAAATTCCCAGAGGTCTGGGCAACGCAAGCAATCAGACGAAAGGCCAGCGGCTGGAACTTCAAACGCTGCGAGCCTGTCGTTTCCCGAGTTCGACAGCTTTACATCTGGGCGGCGCCCATCCTGGAGAACTGAGGGAATGGGGATGAGAGAAGAAATAGCGACCCTCCCGAAGGGTTGGAACTTTGTTCTGTGTCATGCGAAGAACGGCACTCAAAAGGCCGCCTATCAGGAAGCATGGCGGGACTTGAGGCAAGACTCAGACGCGATCGCCGAATTGCTTAAGGATTCTGCGCACAAACGTAAAGCATCGATGGTGGGCGTGATCCTGGGCGAGGCGTCTGGGGGCCTGCTGGCGGTCGATCACGACGGCGAAAGCTGCGACGAGCTGCTGCGTAAGCAGTTCGGCATTGAGCGGCTGCCAACAACGCCCACGATCACCTCAGGCAAGCCCGGCCGCTTCTGCAGTTTTTTCCAGGTGCCCGGCCACTTGGTTGACAAGATCAAGCCAAAGACGATCTCAACCGGCGTCACGGGGCCTGACGGGAAGCAAGAGCAGCTAGAGCTGCGTTGGACGGGCCAGCAAATCGTGGCAGGAGTTCACCCCGAGACCCGCAACCCTTACCAGTGGTTGATCCACCCAACGCAGGCGGAGCTGGCCGAGGCCCCTGCGGTGCTGCTTAAGGCCATGCGCAAGGAAGAACGGACGGCCGCCACCCTGCCGGTGCTGAACCTGCCTACGCAGCCAGCCGG